>Ga0209407_1001555_pt1 | contig 23670 bp, 13 predicted proteins | sample AD_JPNHG3_MetaG_FD_184410 | JGI IMG/M metagenome (GOLD analysis project Ga0209407, IMG submission 184410) | Active sludge microbial communities of municipal wastewater-treating anaerobic digesters from Japan - AD_JPNHG3_MetaG (SPAdes) (version 2) | ecosystem: Engineered > Bioreactor > Anaerobic... | reverse complement strand
ACATTATTAAGTTCACTATACGGATAGAAAACTGTAATCTGCCTGAAACAATTCTTGGCTTTTTCCTTTTCACCTTTATTAAGATACAGTCGACCAAGATTATATAGGGCATTATCAGCAAATCTACTGAATGGATTTTTTCGAATGAAACTTTTATAAGCAGCAATTGCTTCATCAGATAATCCCTGTTCTTGCAGGATTTCTGCAAACCTAAATTGAAAGGGCTCTTTAATATCTAAATCACTGAATTTCCTCACGGCATCTCCATATAGAACTGCTGCATCTTTGAAGTTTCCGTCTTTGATTAATTGTTTAATCTGTTTCTCAATATTAAAAAGTTCTATCTGATCCTCGAACGACATTGGTTTTGTTACCGGGCTTCCGATAATATCATAGAGAGCATTCCTACCAATATTAACACTTGATATGTATCTTGCTCTTTGAATCAACTTCACAATAAGTGCAATTCCCATACCAGCAAGAAAACCACCAACATGAGCGCCAAAAGCAATGCCTGCTGATTCAGTTGAGTTTATATTCATAAGCATACCAACAATTTGTTGGAAAAACCATAAAGAAATCCAAAACCAAGCAAAAATATCAAATGTGCCAGAAAAAATTCTGAAAAAAGCAAACATATAATACCAGAATGTAATCCGACTTTTTGGAAACAAAATCATATATGCTCCAACTACTCCAGAAATTGCACCAGAAGCACCAATTGAAGGGATTTCTAACGCTTTTCCTGTAGAAAAAATCTTATAAAATAATGCTGCAATAACGCCAGAAAAAAGATAAAAGAAAAGATACTGAAGATGACCCCATCTATCTTCAATGTTGTCTCCCATTAGATAAAGAAACCACATATTACCTATTAAGTGCATAAAACTTCCATGTAAAAACATCGATGTAAAAATTGTTAACCAAGAAAATCTTGATGGAATAAAACCAAAGGTTTCAACAATTTGTTCATAATTACCACTGAATCCAAATAAAAAATATACGATGACATTAACAAAAATTATTGTATAATTAATAAACGGAACCCGTTTAACCCCAAACTCATCGTGTATTGGCCAGAAGAAAAACATAGATATTTTCCTTTGTTTTTATTAGATTATATTATGGAATCGAATACTTTGAAAAAAGCACTTATAATAAGACCTGGAAGTTTTGGAGACACTGTTGCAACCTTTCCTGTTTTTTATTCCTTGAAAAAAGCGCTCTATAATGTTTATCTTATTGGCTCAAGAAAGATGATAGAATATCTTGAAAAAATAAAACTCATAGAAAAGGGCATTGGTTTTGACGATATACGACTCCTGAAGTTTTTTATACACCAACAAAGTTTTGATAACCTGCCTGATATGCCTTTTTTTGATATTATTATCGCATATATTGAACAGGAGGGAATCCTTGCAGGAAATATTTTAAACAAATATAAAGATAAAGCAATTTTTCATCCTGTTCCTGAAGAACCACCATATCATATCACTGACTTCCTTCTTGAACCACTGCACAAATCAGGAATAAAAACAATATCTAAAATACATCCTCCGCGAAGAGGCATAAGTAAAGGTATTTTTTTTATACATCCGGGAAGTGGAAGTAAAAAGAAAAATCTGCCCCGTGAATACTTTCTCAGAGTTTTTTCAGAACTAAAACGAATGTATAAATGCAAGATAATAATTGGTGAGTGTGAAAAATCAGAAAAGGACTACTGGATTGAAAACGCAGGAATTGAATATATTGTTGAGACAGAAAAAGTATCTAATCTTGCTGATGAACTCGAAAAGGGTTCCTTTTTTATTGGAAATGATAGCGGTGTTTCTCATCTTGCATCATTTCTCGGGTTAAATACATTTATCATCTTTGGTCCAACAAACCCAGAAATATGGGCGCCAAAAGGAAACAATGTAACAATTATTCAAACATCTGCCAAATGTGCTCCCTGCAATTATCAAATAAGAAAACAATGCGATAATACAAGATGTCTTACAGAGATAAGCGTGGAGCATATAATCTCCACAGTAATACAAACCATAAATAGAGATACCTGAAAAAATATTTATAACAAAATCCCCGCGATAAAGACGAATGCTCTCAATTCAAGATAAAGAATCAAGATTATAAAATCCAAAAGAGATATCTTCTTATTCATTTTGTAATTTCCTACCCCTCGTTTTCTTATTTTCCTTGCTTTGTAATCTTCTATTTCTCACTTATTTTTAAATCTATTCACCATCTTTTTACTACACATTATTATTTGCAATATGACAGGATTTAGAAAAAGTTGTAAAATATAAAAAAATTCGGGGCGTGGCTCAGTCCGGCTAGAGCATCTGGTTTGGGACCAGAGGGTCGGTGGTTCAAATCCACTCGCCCCGACATAATAAAACTTATGAGAAAACTTATTTCTGCAGTTATCCTGTACTCTTTCCTTGTGGCAACATTAAAACTTTTTTCGGCAAGTATTGAAATCCCGTCCATTAACATGCAGAATTTCTCGGCACAACAGATTATTGATGTAAATGTGATCTTTTCCTCTGAAAAAATCTTTACTGGTTATCAATTTACTGTACAGTATAACCAACAGGTCCTCAGATTTATAGAAGTAACCAAAGGCCCTGCGACAGATTCATTTACTATTATGACAAATGCAGGCAATCCAGGGATTATAAGAATTGCTGGCTTTCACCCTGGACTTTCAGGTATATCAGGTAGAGGTATTCTTGCAACCTTGAGATTTCAGATAATCAAGGAAGGGTATTCAAACCTTGTCCTTTCTTCAGTAAAATTATCTGATTCAAACGGACAATCAATTCCCTGTACGACCTTGTCAGGAAGCATAAAGGCAGGACAAGTAGACAATAAACAAACACCCCAACCAACAACTCCTTCCGGAGAAACCAGACAAGTTCCTGCTGGGACTACCTCAACTCCAATAACATCCACAACCATAGGGCCATCAATAGAGCAACAACCTCGACCACTGCTACCTGAAAAACCCAGGAGATTTGAGATACCACAGGAAACAAGATCCCATGAACCTCAGGATAGGCAAACAAAAGATATATCAGAAAATATTCAACCATCAAACAATGTGATACTGCTTGTTCTTTCTGAATATGGCAATCCTGTTCCACCCCCTGGAATTACAACATTTGAAAAAGGAGATAGAGTAAGTTGTAGAGTGGAAACAGAAGTTTTAATAAATGATACTGAGAAGGCAATATGTATCGGGTGCGAAGGAAAGGGCTCAGCAATTAGTAGTAAGAATAATTCAGTAAGTTTTGTCATAGATAAAAATTCAAAACTTGTCTGGAAATGGGAAAAAATAAAAATAGAACCTGATTTTTTGATTGAGGCACCATCGGAATGTGTGCTTGATTCTTCAAAAAATGAGGTTGAAATACCTTTGAAAGCAAAATTTCTCAGTGGATTTGATAAAGCAGTGTTTTTGCATGTGAACAAAAACACTGGATTCGATGCGTCTTTGACAGACACATGTCTCACAACTGATAAAAGGCAATCCTTTCTCAAGATAAAAAAAGTTAGTAAAAAAATTCCTGCTGGAAGATATTGTTTTTCAATTACTGCTGAAACAGAAGACAAAAGTAAAAAATCAATAAAAGAAATAGATATAATTGTTTCTGGAGATGTGATGCTCGGCGAAGGAATCATTGATGAAACATCAAAACTTGTTACTATTCCACTTTTCGTCTATGGAAATCTTAAAAATATATCAAGTTTTGAGATTAATCTTTCTATTCCTGATGACATAAAATTTATAGAGATTGACGCTGGATCAAATAAAACAAAGATATTTAGTGGTTTTTCCCAAAAGGGGAAAAACCTAAAGATAAGTGGTGGAATATTTCCTTCAATAGATATTTCTGATGCAAAATTTCTGAACATCAAATTTTCTTTTATAAAAAACATCCCTGTAAATTCCTTTATACTAAATGAATGTCTTTTCTGGGACGAAGATGGTAGAATTATTCCAACAATCAATAAAAAAAAGTGAAGAAATCTTTTTTGAGATTATTTCTTTTAACTGGTATATCGCTGCTCTTTCTTTCACAGGCGCAGGGTCTGCCAAAATGGACAATCATGATTTACCTCGATGGGGATAATAATTTAGAAAGATATGCAATAGATGACTTTTTTGAATTAAGTTCAGTTGGATCAACATCACAGGTAAATCTTCTGGCCCAGTTTGATAGGGGACCAGGATATGACACACGGTACGGAAACTGGACAAATACTCAAAGATTCAAAATTACCCAAAATATGGAGCCAACAATCAGTAATGCTGTCTCTGACTGGAGCGATGGGATTGGCGGAAGAGAAGTAAATATGGGTGACCCACAGGTACTTCATTCGTTTGTCAGGTGGGCAAAAGACAATTATCCTGCTGAGCACTATGCCCTTATTCTGTGGGACCATGGCGATGGATGGCGTTCAATGAGTATTCTCGCAAATAGTATGGAACAACAACTAAAATACGGAAATCTTTCGCATAGTGAAACAGCAGAAATTGAAAAAACCCTGAAGCAACTAAAAAGAAAAATTAATGCAAGGAGATACCAAAAAAGTGTGTGTTTCGATGATACATCGTTTGATGAGTTAACACTTAAAGAGATTGCAGATGCACTTTCATATGATAATTGTTTTATTGATATCCTCGGGTTTGATGCCTGCCTTATGGGAATGGTGGAGGTTGCACATGAAATAAGAAACTGTGCAAACTATATGGTTGCTTCTGAAGAAACTATAATGGTAAGGGGTTTCCCATATGATACAATTTCCCGTATAATAACCTCACAACCATTATCCACACCAGAAGAATTTGCTATACTTATTGTTCAAAAATATGCCGAATATTATGGACAGTATAGCAGTGATACGCTTTCTGCAGTAAACCTATCATACACAGATCAACTGTTTGATACATTGAACAACCTCTGTCAATCAGCAATAGAAATTGATAACCAATGGATTTACCTCTACGCATCCTTATTACAAACACCTCACTTTGATGACGAGGATTATAAGGACCTGAAAATATTTATCGAACAACTCTCCTATATTGCTTCGAACCAGCAGATTATTAATCAAACAAATGACATTATAAATACACTTAATCTTATGATTATTGCAAACTTTGGATTGCCAGTTGGAAATGGATTATCAATTTATGTTCCAGAACAAGCAGTTGACATAAACTACAACTCAGAAAACCTTTCTTTTGCAGAAGGCCTCTGGCCGCAATTTCTCAATCTCCTTCTTTCGTCTGATTTAACAAAAGGATTCACCAGGTTAATTTCTGAAGATTTTAGTTCAGGGCTTCCAGCAAATTGGACCATTGTTGATGGAAACAACGATGGAAAAACATGGACAACCGCAAACCCTAAAAAAAGAAATATCCAGAATCTTTCTGAACCATTTATGATAGCAGATAGCGGCTGGGCTGGAAGGGTCTGGATGAATGAACAATTAATTACACAATCAATCATAATCAACCCAGCAAATCAATATATTCTTATGTTTGATCATTACTTTCTCTCCTATGGTTCTGAAATAGCAGATATTGATATAAAGATAAACAATAATCCCTGGCAAAATATCCTGCAATATCAATACCAAGATACATCAGGTAAGGTTATAATCTCACTTAATCAATATATTTTAGAATCAGATATATCATATTTACAGATTAGATGGAATTACAAGGATGCCTATAATGAATTTTACTGGGCAATTGACAATGTATATCTGCTAATGGAAAGCATAAACCCATCTCAGGGAGATATTAACAGAGATACTATCGTTGATATATCAGATGTAATATTGTGTTTGAGAATGTCCATTGGTCTTGAAATTACAATAAACGGTCATATTTATCAGAATCCTTACCCTGAAGAAATTATTGAATTAACGGACCTCAACGATGATAATTCTATTGATATAGAAGATGTAATTCTGATTTTAAGGTTATCTCTAAATATGATTTGACAGCAACCCAAAAGGAGAAAAATGAAGAAAAATTATTGAGGCAATTGTGGTTATTCCCATTTTTGTTCTGACGGGCAGAGCAAAAAGAGGGAAGCATTAAAAACAAAAAAAGTTTAACTGATTTCAAAGGAAAACAGGAGAAGCGGTGAAAAAAATACGTTTGATAGAAATGGTAGTCAGTATAGCAATTTTTATGCTTACTCTGACATGCAGGGCAGGGCTAATTATCTCCTATAAAGGTCTTGATAATGTTCATCTTCAATATGAAGTTGAAATTGAACAAAAAGCAGATGTTATTAAAATTGTTTGTAGCGATGGTGAAGAAGCAATTATAGGAAGTTTGCCTGAAGGAGGGGGGAAGATTTCAGGCGCGAAAATTCACAGTGGACTCACCAAAGGAAGTTATACTTTCCAATTAGTGATTGATGGTTCTAATTATGGCTCACCTGTATCAGTTGAGATAAATGGGAAAATTGGTGGAACTCTTCTGTACAATGATACCATAAATAACATTGCAACCCTTGAAAAGGATGTTTATGTACCCAAAGATAAAACTTTAGATATAAAAAATAATATTGTCGGAAGTCCTTTGTGTGATTTTATTTATGTATATGGAACAATAACTTTTCAAAGTGGAGTTATATTGAATGGTGTGAGGATTTATTTTGAAGGTAATCCAGTAAATATTGATGGAATAGGAGGAGGTGGAGAACTGATTTTTTATCCCAAATCGTCTGGTTCTACAGTTAGAAATTCTAAAAGCAAATTTTTAGTTACAGTTCAGCCAAATACTTCTGTGTCTATTAATAAATCAGAAATAAATAACTTACAATTATTAGAAAAATCATCTCTTTTTATTGAAGATTCAACTGTTTTATCAGGTTGGTCTATCGCAAAAATAGAAGAATTTGAAGCAAAGAATACAACTTTCCTGTCTACAAGTATAAATCCCATTGAAATCTATGGAGGTAGTCCAAAATTTGATAGTTGTGAATTTGCTGATCTTATTATACTCCACAATAGAAACAAAGGTGAATTTAAAAATTGTGTTTTTGGTGCTGAACTTGTTTTTGATAATTCTTCAACAGATTTACCAAAATGGTCAGAGGATTCTTCAATTACGCCAACATTTTCCGGTAATAGTTTTGTAGGATATGGAGGTCCCTTGTTTTTGGGACTAAACCCACCTTTTATTCCAATTGATCTCGGTATCAATTATTATGGTGATAAAGCACCTGTAATTGGTAATATGTCAAGAACATTTTTAACCAGAGGTGTAGAAGTCAATACCTTTCATTTCAAAGTTTCCGACTGGAATATTTCTGGTCCAGAGATGAAAAATCAAAAAAAATTGCCGAATATCTGGAGAAATGATTATATCATTGGCCAAAATTCTTTATCTTATCCCTCACCCTGGAGTGGAAGAAAGGACCATACTCCCATTCAAGACAAAGAAACCTTACTATCTCTTGATGTAGCAACAAACTATACAAATGTTTCAGGGGTAAAATTCAAGGCAATCTTTGATGGACAAGAGATTCTACCTGTAAATCCTAATGTAGTCCTACATAGAGATATTTCGGGTTTGAGTAAAGATGTTTTTTATGGAAATACAACAGTTAATTTTATTCTTCCACCAACAGATAAGGAATCAGTTAGTTTAGTTGTTAAGATGGACACAACAGGTATACAGGGATTTGATGAGGTTCCAGAGAATGAAAAAGGGGAGAAAGAAATTTTGAATCTGAATTTAACCTTTGCGCCTCAGTATGGCAGACAATTAAACATACTTATTCAACCAGTGCAACTTTATATTAAAGGTTATTCCAGAAGTGCGCCTGATGGAAAGTCAGTAGAAGAATCTTTGAGGAAACTCATACCAGCGATGCTGCCAATATCAAAACAAGACCTTCATATCTGGACAGCGCCCCCAACAACATTTTATGGTGGTTTATTATCAATGCTCAGTACCACTGCGCTTTTGAACAGGATAGCAAATTCTCTTTCAGTGGAGCAGGGGTTTATCAATACAACTGCTGCAGTAGGAGGTTGGCTTTCAGGGAAAGAAACAGCAAAGATTGATTTTGTAGTAGCGGTTTTGCCGAAAGGAGCAATGGGAGAAGGGATAACAGGGGCAAGTTTGAAATTAAGGAGAGGTGTAATATTTGTAGATGAATCTGCTCCTGATGCTGCATTACACGAGATGGGACATGGTATAGGCCTTTACACAGGGACAGAGCAATATGATGAATATCCTCCAGCAGGGTTATCTGTAGAAGGACTAACTGCTTTCATCAATGATGAATCTGCTACAAATTCAATCAATGGATTCAGGAATAGATTTCTTCATTTTCCGAGGAAAGGGCAGTCATGGTATGAAAACAAATACTGGTTTGATATAATGGGCTCTTCTACAACTATGATATGGCCTATTGAGTCAACATTTTCTGAATTCGAGAATTATTTCAGATCTACACTTGGCACAAAAACAAAATCTCTGAACCTTAAAAACGCAGGAGTTCCAGATGGCTATAAAAGAATTTTTGTTTATGGTAGTATAGAAAAAACAACAGGATACCCACCCTGCTACAAATTTACCCCAGGTACCATATCTATGTTTGATATAACGGATATTGCAACAGGAAAAATAGATGTACCTAATGAGATAACATCGAATTACTATGTGGACGATGATTATAACTTAGAATGTTTTGATAGTTTAGGAAATAGTATTTACACGCAGGTATTTACAACTGTTTCTCCCTACAAGGGATATGGAAATATGTCTGAATGGCCGGTTGAGGGTAGTTTTTGTGGGACATTCGATATCCCAGAAAATACAGAAGTGCTTAAAATATTCCAAAGGGCATGGTCGAATGGGGGAGAACTTATTTGGGAAACAGATCCTATTTTTGAACTTAATAGAACATCCTCTTCTCCTGTAGTAATCACATCACCCACGAGTGGGAGCCAATTATCAGAAGATGTAGAAATATCGTGGTCAGTAGTAGAGACAAAGCAGGCAGGTGGCCAGATGCAATATGTAATTATGGTAAGCACAGATTCAGGGAATAGTTGGGTTCCCTTTGGTGCTCCGATAACATCCACCAGGATAACCATACCGACTGATTTTCTTCCATCATCAGACAATATAATCTTCAAGGTAATAGGCAGTAATGGGCTTAATGCAACAGAGGATGAGGTAGGAGGTCTTGTAATGCAGAATAGACCACCGAAAGCAATAATAAAAAGCCCTGAGAATGGATGGATAGGAGAACAAGGGACAAGATGGATACTAAAAGGATATGGAGTAGACAATGAAGATGGGACAATCCCTGGTGGTATATGGACATCATCCATTGATGGACAATTGAATACAGAGACAGAAATAATCCTAAGTCCTGGGGTACACAGATTAACATTCACTGTAACAGACAGTGGTGGACTAACAGATGAAGACAGTGTAGAAGTTGAGGTAAGGCAAACACAGGATATGGAGATAGACCTTGCAATTTCTGAAGACAATTTATCAATACAGATACCGACAAGGGACCCATTAAACACATCCCCTGTGGTATGGCTGGAAAAGGATAAGATTCACAGAGCAATATTAAAGATACGAAACACAGGCGCAGACACAATCTTCACTGCATCTATTTATTTAACAAAGCCGACTGGGCCTGAACAACTCCTAACACAAAACATATTCTCGCCAGATGCATTTGATGAAGTAGTATTAAGTGAAACATTCATTGTAGAAGAAAAAGGAAGATATCAGATAAGGGCAGAGATAACAGACATAACCCCTCAGGATATAAACTCCTTAAACAACGAGAAGACATGGATATACCAGACAAAGCCAGATGAGCCAGTGATATACATATCGCCTGATACTCTTGATTTTGGAAGTGCGAGAGCAAAAAAACAAGGATTTATACTTATCAAGAACTATGGAAATGCAGATTTAATGATAACATCCCTTGTGATATCAGGAACAAACCCGAATGAATTCTCGGTAGACAAAAGCATTCTTCAAACTCCAATACCACCGGATAACAGTATTCTTTTACCAGTATACTTTAATCCAGCGACAAAAGGGACAAAGAATGCGATACTAACAATAACATCGAATGACACACAAAACCAGAAAACAATAAACCTCACAGGGATATGTTTAAGTATATCTGGAGACATATCGAATGATGGAACAATAGACATATCAGATGTAATACTATGTTTAAGGCAGGCGATAGGACTTGACCAGCAAACTCTGGATTCAGCAGATATGAATGAAGATGGAGAAATAGACATAACAGATGTTATCTTGATATTAAGGAAGGCAATAGGACTTGATTAAGGGGACATCTTAAATATGGTGAACGACTTCATGTGTGTTTTTTTATCAATGACCCCTTTGAAAAAGGTTCTTTCTTATTGTTTCTCTTTTTATAAAGGGGGCGAGGGGGATTTAGAGAGGGATGTAAAAACTTTTGAAACCATTGAAAAATAAACAAAAACACTACTAAAAATTTAACCAGGTTTGACGCTACCATAACATATAAAAGGAGGTTATATGGATGCAATTGAGGCAATAAAGAAAAGACGAACAATAAGAAGATTTTTGCAAGACCCAATCCCTTTTAATGATTTGAAGGATCTTATTGATGCAGCGAGATTAGCACCAAGTGGTGGAAATCTTCAGCCATGTGAGTTTATGGTTATAGATGATGCCAATCTTCTCGAGGGAGTTTTTTCAACCCTCGCCTGGGCTGCTTATCTTGGTCAAGAGGGAAAACCAAAGGAAGGCGAAAAACCAGTTGCATACATTGTTGTCCTTATTAATAAAGAAAAACAAACATCGACTCCGTATGCTGATGTTAGCGCAGCAATTGAAAATATTCTTCTTTCTGCTTTTGCCAAAGGCATAGGTACTTGCTGGATTGGTTCTGTACAGAAAGAAAAACTCACACAATTTCTTAATATACCAGAGAATTACTCAATACAGTATGTTGTTGCTCTTGGGTATCCAGCAGAAAAAGCAGTTGTTGAAGAAGAACATGGTAGTTTGAAATACTGGCGAGATGAAAAAGGTGTTCATCATGTTCCAAAACGCAGGATTGATGATATTCTACATCATAATAAAATCAGAAATTTTTAGTGCACTTTCACCAGTTTTTATTGTTGTCTGCCCAGAACATTGGTTCGAGTATATAGGTATTCCCAATAATCCTTTTAACTGAATAATTTTCTTTTATAGATTCGAGCATGTTCTTTGTAAATTTCTCACCTGAACCTTCATAATTTTCTGTGCTCATAAGGATAAGATTGAATTGTTTTTCTTTTATCATTTCAACAATATAGGTATCATTCCATCTACCATATTTAGCAAGTTGTGAAAACTGGTATGGTTCAATAATAACCTCTTTTTTCGCAGAAATAAGCCATCCAATATCTTCTGATAGAACAGGGTCAAAAACAGACATTAATTCCCCGATTATCATATCTCCTGCTTCTTTTAATATATTTGTTGGTTCAGAGCTAATAGTCGCAGGTAATTCCTGGCCGTATGTTTTTGTAAATACAGGTGCTGGTTTGAATGGAAGAAAAAGGAAAATCTGTGCAATACAGGCAATCAGCACAATTTTTTTCATTGAGGTATTAACTGTTGCAAAGATTATTCCTGATGATATTGCTGAAAGCGCAATAACTTCAAGAAAATAATTTGCTTCAGACCCAATCTTTGCTGAAAACAAAAGTGTAATGGGCGAAAATATACAATACCAGTAAACTGGATCATTTTTATCCTTCATTAAACCAATAAATACGCATAATGCACAAAATAAGAATGTGTGTCTTATACCAATATTAGCAAAAACATTCATGAAATGGGAAAAACTCAATGGTAATCTATTGAGTATAATGAGATGATTAAAAATATCCAATCTGTATCTATAAAATAGAACTGAGAAAGCAATGATAAGACATCCTGCAGATGTTGCAAGGAAATACTTTTTTTTATTGTCTCTGCTAAAACCATTGGAAACAAGAATACTTATAAAAGGAAGAATAAAAACTGGCTTTACAAGGATTGAACAGGCACACATAATCCCTGAAAAAATCATCCCTGAGGTACCTTTCTTTAATGCAAGATATATCCCTGCAAGTCCAAAACATAAAGCCATCATATCAACAATTTCCAGACATCCATAATTAATTACAACCGGCGAGCAAAAAAATAACGCAGATGCAAGAAGACCTGCAATTTTTTTACTTTTTAAGCAGCTAATCTTAAATATGAAAAAACAGGATAAAAGCATACTCAAAAAACTTAAAATTCTTCCAGCAAGAAATATATAGGCATCCGGCATAATTCTTTGAAAAAACCCTGTAATCATATAGTAAAGTGGAGTATAAGGATTATGCAGGTATGGAGGGGTTTGTTGAATTTTTGGATAAAGGGACTGGCCATTGATAAAATTATTTACCCATAGTTGCACAACACCCTCTCTATATTCAAGGGGATATGGAAATTTCAAACAAAGAACCTGATGAACTAAACTATAAAAAATAATAAATGCAAAAAGCACCACCACAATTACCTGTATTCCCTTATCGTATGTTTTCATCTTCGCCTTTTGAGTAATACAACAAGATTATCAACAAACTCTTCTGTTTCAAGGGTATGAATACCTACATCAAGAAACTCACTGACATTTTTTTCAATATGTCTTCCATCAAGAAGTAGATTCCCTCCTGTCCAAGAGATTGTATAATATCCGGAAACATATATTTCAAACTCTTTTTTCCCATTAATAAACTCTGTTCTATCAATCCTCAATCCAGGCATATAAATATCAGAATTATCAACAGCACAATAATGTTGCTGGATAAAATTTTGAATCTGCGCAGGCATTTGTTTTACTCTGTAATCATAGATTATAACCGGGAAATTAGCCCTTTTTATTGCTTCAATTATATGATTGCTGTATTTTTCTTCATCGAGCATCTGGAGAAGTTCATGATGCATAAACCCATAATAGCCAGTGTGCATTCTATAGAACAAAAGACATCTTCCATCAAAAAACTGTGTCTGAGGAGAAATACCATCCACCTTTGCCATAGTCAAAAGGTCAGACCTGTTTGTTTGATGTATTTCACCATAAATTTTTATAGAAGCATTACTTATTGCGCAAAAAACCATTATAATGCACACAATCATCTTTAATTTTTGAATTTTTATTAAAATTGACATACTTTTCAAAAATGTTCCTGATGATATTGTAAGAATGATAAACAATGGTAGATATGTTTGTCTATATGGAACAGGAACTACAATAATTCCGAGGAAGCATCCTACTATCAGAGATAAAATGGCTATTGCTTTTTTCCTGTTTCCTGGTTCAAAAAATTCAGTCAAGATTCCTGCAATTCCACAGGCAATCAAAAATCCTGCTGTTATAAACGCCTCATAAAGATAACCTGCTGGTGAAAATCTATATCTCCATTTAAGGTTCATAACAACTGTAGAATTAATAAATTCAGGTAGTATCCCCCTGAGCAGCAAATAAAGGAAAAGCGGCAAGATACTTATAATGAAGCCCTCAAAAAAGAATAAGGATGTTTTTTTACCTTTAAGAATAAACCAGGCAGCAAAAATACCGAGAAATGCGAAAAAATATTTCTGAGAAAAACAAACCATAAGTCCGCTGAGAATACCTGAGAAAATCGCATTTTTATAATCATCTCGTCCTGAAAGAGTGTTTATTACAGCACCTGCATAAAGTAGAACAGCAATAGGCTCGGGTCTTGCCTCGATCATCTTGAATAGATACATTGGCACAAATCCGAGTAAAACACAGCACAAAAGACCGATTGATTTGTTCTGGGTTTTTTCAAGGTATCTGTATAAAATAAAAAATACTCCTGCGCTGGCTAATATACTTATAATCCTGAACAAAAATATTGATGCTGGTTTTGCACCAAAGATAAACAATGGAGAAAAAAGCACATGGTATAAAGGCAGGTGATGTTCAAAAAAATCCTTATATGGAATAAGTCCCTTCCATATCAGAAATGCATTGTGGCAGTGTTGAAATTCATCATCATCAAAACAATGGAAAAAACCAAAATATAGCCAGGTTAGTATAATAACAAACCAGATAATTATCTCTAAACAAAATAATTTTTTTTTCACTTTTTGAAATCAATGTTGATTTCTGTTGCCTTACCCGAATTTATACTTACATCATAAGACACTGGTTTATAGTCATCTGCTACAAATTTAAGATTGTAATCTCCTTGTTCAAACGGAAGGATAAGACCAACATATTCATATACAGGTATCTGAATATCCTGGTAAATCATTTTAATGTTTTTGAATTTTTTCCCGCTGACATTAACCTTTAAAACCCCTGGCAATGATGGTTCCTTTACATCAAAAAAACCACTGTTTGTATATAGCCAGTTGCCTTTTGAATCAAACAGTTGAACCCATAAACTATAAAGACCAGGACTATCTGTCCGGGAAAACTTAATCCTTCCTATTTCTGCCTGTCTATCACCAGAAACATTAAAATTGAAACTTCCATAATCAATCTTTTTCTGGTCTTTAATAATACACCATTTTGCAACAAGGTTCTGATATCTTTTTTCATCTGGGTTAAAATACCTTAACGAGGCATTATACTCGTCATTTAATTTTATAAGAGTATCATTCTCGCAGACATACAGGCGTATACCCCCGTTATATAGATTACAGATGGTATACCCGAGGATCTTTGGCTTTCTATATTCATCGAGAATCCCATGTGGAAGAAGATTACCATTTGCTGCATGAAAATCAGAAAGTGTCCATACACTTATTCCACAAACCTGATTTGATTGTGTAGCGCAATACTGAACGCCAAATCTTACAACCTTATCCTGATAGGTTTCTGAACCCCTTGATTGATCTCCATAACCGCCAGAATATTTACCGCTGTTTGCAAGTGCGCCGATTTCTGCAACCCAGATAGGCTTGTTTTCTGATGCCCTTAAAACAGTAGATAATCCATCCCTCAGGGCATAAACACTCTGTGAATGATACCATCCATAGTGAAAGTTTCTTGCAACAATATCAGCGATTTTATTTGATTCAAGATCTGATGTCGCTGCACAAACAATTGTAATAAATCTTGTAGGGTCGAGTGAATGAACAAATTCATACGCTTTTTTGTGGTAGCCAGGTACACTATACAATTCATTTGAAAGTCCCCAGAAGGCAACGCAGGGATGGTTTCTAAAGGTTTGTACCATTTCTTCAAGTTGACCTTTTAACCAGGTATTCCACGCTTCATCTGATTGAATAAAATTTCTATCAATCTGCCATGCGGGAATTTCAGTATGAACAATTATTCCAAGTTTATCACAGAGATTAAAAACAACAGGATGATGAGGATAATGACCTGTTCTTAGTGTATTCGCCTTAAAGATATTTTTCATAATTAAAAGATCGTTTTTTATCAGTTCTTCATTAACACAGGGTCCATAACCAGGATACTCTTGGTGATTCCCAAATCCCTGAAGCCATATCCTTTTCCCATTAAGGTACAGCCCTCCATCTTTTGAAGAAAACTGTCGAAGTCCTATAGGAAACTCTATCTTTTGTATTGTTCTGTACGGCATTGAAACAACAGCAGTATAAAGATATGGATCTTCAGGGCACCATAATCTCGGGTTTTTAACTGTTATTGAGGACCTTACTTTTTGTCTTGAACCTGGTTGAATCTGTACGTATGCCTTTTGAAGACCCATAGAACTTTGCTTGTCCTTCAGTTGAAATAAAACTTCTCCTTTATAGTTCTGAGGCGAGTCATTTACAACATCTGCTTGCATATCAATCTTTGCCTGGTTTCCAAAAACTGCAACAGAAGTTGCGATTGACTCGAGGTGTACAAAATCCCTATGAATAAGATAAACCTCTCTGTATATACCTCCAAAAGGATGCCATCCCAAATGTTTTGAAGGAATTGTTCTTCCAAGTCGATTATCAACCCTGATAACAATAATTGCCTTTTTACCTGGGTTTACAAGACCTGTTACATTAATAAAAAAAGGAGTATACCCACCCCTGTGGATACCTGCATATTTACCATTTACCCATACATCTGTTGTATACATGGAGCCAAGAAATGCAATTAATACCTCTTGATTCCATGATGATGGTATTGTTATTTCACGATAATACCATCCAATTCCTGATGGTACTGGATATTCAATTTTTCCAGGTTTTTTGTTCCATACCCCTGGCACACTGATTTTTTCCCAGGATGAATGGTTATAATCAGGGTCGTACCATTTTTCCTTCACGCCTATATCAGATGGGTCAAATTTGAATAAAAATGTCCCTGAAATTTCAGTGCATGCATTAAACGATATATCTTTAAGAGGAAAATCAAGAGCAAAAATATATGTGCAGCACAATAGAAAGATTGTAAAAAGTAAACAAAAATATTTTTTCATTTTTACCTCCTGAATCTCATTTTTACGATTGTAAAAATTGCAGAGATACCATCAAAAAATGTTATTTTTTTTCCTTCTGAAAATGTCCTGTAATTGTAATTGATTCCGACTTCTGCTATTCTAAATTTTTTTCTCGCGGCCTGGATTGTAAATTCTGGCTCAAAGTCAAATCTATCTGAATAAATTTTTATTTCATCAAGAACCTTTCTCGTAAATACCTTATAACCTGTCTCCATATCAGAAATATTTATATGATAGATGATATTACATAAGAAACTTAAGAACCTATTGCAGAAATACCTTATTAAAGGCATACCCTGTGGCCTTTTTCTCGAATAAAATCTTGACCCAAAAACAACATCTGCCCTACCTGATACTATTGGTTCGAGAAGTTTTGGATAGTCAGAAGGATCATATTCAAGGTCTGCATCCTGAATAATAAATATATCGCCATGTGCAAGAGAAAATCCTGTTTTTAATGCTTCTGCCTTGCCCTTATTAGAGTTATGATAAAACACTTTTAGCCCATCCCATTTTTGTTTTGCCTGCTGAAGGGAAAAAACTGTGTTGTCGGTTGATCCATCATCAACGACTATAATCTCCTTCTCCAGACCACATACATCAGCGTTAATTGCACGCTCTAAAATCTCGGTAATTGTCCTTTCCTCATTATAAACAGGTATCACTATTGAAACAATCATAGCAATAATTATTTGCCTCTAATCGATAATTCTAAGACACAGCGGGTTTTGATACTTACCTGAACTTATTATATTTCCACTACTTCAAAATAAACCTTATTCCTTTTATTATATGTTTACCCTGCTTAAAAATCATCTTCCTTATATCCTATTTCTTTCCAGATTTTTCTCGCATACTCAAGGTCATCTGGTTTTGGTTTAATAAAACCGAGGATACTCGGTGGAAGACGATTTTCTGACTCAGGAAATGGCGACCATGTATCATCTTCATATTTTTTTCTTTGTTCTTCTTTTCTGAAATCAGGGATGTTGTATGGTTTCCCGTCTTCAAGTGCACTTTTCCACCCGAGTATCCCTACAGAACTTATTGTTACGCCTCTATAAACATTAAAGAATGGTTGTTCTCCTGTTTTTATTGCTTGAGAAAAATACCAGTTAACCCAGAAATCACCTCCACCGTGACCTGCCCTTGCCGCAAGTTCTGCTTTAGCTGGCCACTGGGGGACATATGTCATTTCAAGAGGTTGACTTTTTGTTTTGTCCCATTCTTCATGCCACACTCTTACAAGGCCAGGTCCAAAATACCCTGGACCACGTGTTATTTCCATTGCACCTTTTTCACCATGTATTCTATACCAATTACTGTGTCCTGGAAGAACAAGTCCAAATAATCTGAAAACCGCGCCATTATCCATCCTGCATAACATTACAAATCCAGGATCTGCTCTTTTTGCTGTTTTTCTGTTAACACTCGGACAGGCAATTGAAAGTCCATTTATCTTTACAGGCATATTTTCTGTAATATAGACAAGCGGAGCAAGTGCATGTGTGCAGTAATAGGTTGGTGGTAACCAATTTCTCCAATGATTCTGGCCAGGAGAAAGTCTACACTTTGAATCAGGAGACATAGGATGATTATATTCTCCTTCAGCGTATGTTACTTCTCCAATTTCCCCTGCTCTATAAATTCTTTTCATCTCCATATTAAAAACAGTATAAGGATAGTTTTCTGCAAGCATATAGATAAGTCCAGTTTTTTCTACTGTTCTACAGAGATCTACTCCCTCTGCAAGCGTGCTATTACAAGAGGTTTCACTCAAAACATGCTTTCCTGCGTTCAATGCTTTTATCGCAAACGGTGCATGCTGGTGAAAATAGTTCGCAAGTATAACTGCGTCCATATCATGCTCGAGAAATTTATCATAGTCAGTATATGTCGTAACATTTAATTTTGTTTCTGCTTCTTTAAGTTTTTCCTCCCATCTATCGCATATTGCAACAACCCTCATTCCTGCAGAATCTGCGCCATAAGCAAAACTCATACCCCTACCAACTCCAAGAACTCCAACACGAATTTCTTTTTTTCTCATTAATTATTTCCCTTTTCACATATTATGATAAAACCTATTTTACCTGCCTATATCCAATCTCTCGAATCAGGAACCTCAATCCATCTACTCTCCTGATTGATTGACTGTTGACTGATAAGGCCTGGCAGCGTCATATCCATTGCTTCATTTATTCCAACAGGACACTTTTTCCTTCCCATTATCGTATCAACAAAATCCATAATCTCAAAATAATCACCCCCGCCATGACCTGTTTTTAATGCTAATTCTGACTGCTTTTTCCAATAATCTGGCAGAAATTCATCCTCGAATTTCTCTATATCTTCCCATACCATTTCTTTACTTCTTGACCGAATCCAGATTCTATTTTTTTCGCCAGGTGCTCTCGCTGACTCATAGCAACCATTTGTTCCCTGAACCTGGTAATTTGTCATTGCATGTGGCCTATCCGAAAGCATATCAACACGAATCTTGATAAGAGAACCACTTTTCATTTTGCAGAGCATCACACAGGAATCTTCATTTTCATAAAAATTTCCCCTTGGATCCTTATAGTGGTGTCCACTTCCAGCACAACATACCTTTATCACTCTATCTCCATCCATCCATTGAAGAATCGGACCCAAACTATGTGTTCCATAAGTAATTCCATTAATGCCTGTTTGCCATATTCTTCGCCACTTTGTTATTTCATTCAATTGTTTCAACTCATGGATATACTCACCCTCAGCATAATACAAATCTCCAAACAATCCTTTTTTAACAATCTCTTTTACTATTACATTTGTTTTTATATATGTGTAATTTTCTGCCATCATATATACTGCCTTTGATTTTTTCGCAGAAAGAACAAGTTTTTTACATTCTTCTATAGAAACACCAGCAGGAACCTCACTGATTACATGAATTCCTTTTTTTAGTGCAGAAATTGCCTGTGGAGCATGAAAGTTCATCGGGGTCCCGATTATAACCGCCTGAATATCTGATTTCTCGAGCATTTCATCATAATCGATATATCTTTCAATCGCTCCAAGATTTATTTGCGCCTGTTTTAGTTTTTCCTCATCAATATCGCAAACTGCGTGAATTTTTAATATCCCGCTTGCCTCACAGGCAATCTTGAATGAACTGCCCCTGCCGGCAGCGCCTGCTATTCCAACATTAATCTTTTTCATCACATTGACAGCCCATAGTTATGTTTATTAATTTTTGTCCCCTGTAATGTTTTAAGTATTCTGCAGGATGGCCATTTTTCAAGTTTTTCTATTGCATCCTTTATAGATTGCTTACTTATAAGATGCTCAATAACCATATGAAACATTGGATCAATTCTGTTGTCAACACCATCCCAGAAAGAAAATCCATCTACTGGATATTTTGACATGGAAAGTGCCCTTTGAAGAAACTCAACAGGATTTTTGTCATTATACATTGACCCGAGAAATGGCATAAGTTTAACATTGGTTTTTTTAACTGCCTTTGCAAAATATTCAATATCAATATTTGCTGGTTCTCCTTCAAATCCCCAGGTATATGGACACAGTATATCTATAAGATCTTCCTTAATCCAGTTTTTAATATCAAGCCCATAGTAAGAACAAACATCTTCGTTTGCATGGACAATAGCAAGATTAATGATTGAATCATGCCCTATTTTTTTAAGGGCATTTCTCAGTTCTCTCATATACTCAGTCATAAACTCACAGCGAACCTCTTCAACACGAGAATCTGTTTCAGGCAGTTTTGTAATATCTTCATCATATAATTGTTTAAACCTTTTTCTAACTGGTTCTTCATAAGAAACAAAAGGAAATCCTCTAACAAAACAGTTTGCCGCCCCATCAGCGCCCATCTCAACCCCTTCTGTAAAAAGTTTTATAAATTCCTGTCTTACCTCAGGAAACGCAAAACTCATCCTGTTTACAGGCACTCCATCAATATCAACACATCTAAATTCAGGATGTTTATCATAAAAATCAGAACGAAAGCAATCCCACGGTGGATTTGCATGATACATTGCCATTCTACAATAAGCAAATACCTTGATGCCAGATTTTTTTGCAATGTCAAAATATTTTTCTGGAACATTCTGATTTTTTGAAAAAAACTTTGCGAGGGTTTCGTAACACTGCCTATAAATATCTGCTGGAAACTCTGTTTTCAATAATTTTTCAGGATCTCTTCGTAAGGAATTATGCTTTGTAGGATAGTCAGCCATACTTGTTGGATTAATCCCTCTTGAAACATAATCTGGTTTTAATCTGCTGCAGGCAACAATATTCCAGCATGCATCATCAAGATCATCCGGAACTCCATAGTTTGAAGGGAACCCATCGTCTGTCAGATGAATCAGGTACTCCTTTTTATAATTGTTTTCCTGTGGTCTTTTTGCCATAATATAGCCAATTGATGCTCTGATACCTGGTTCCTGCCTTATGATTATTTCTTTTTCGCCATCAAAATATTCTGTTTTCCAGTAAACCTCTTCAAATGCCTGTTTTCCTATTATTTTTGAAGAATGCCTTAACCTTTCAAAAACAGAGTCAGTTGTAAACCTTACCTTGATACGATCACAATAATTCTGAAAAAGTCCAAGATAGATATCATATGTTCCTTTTAACGGAATTTTTACCTTTACATCTGGGGCATTACTTGTGGGCTGCGCAATGATAAGATTTCCCGAAAAATCATCTGTTGTGTAATCAGCAATCTGCCATACACCCTTTTTTGAATCTCCATAACTTACTGCATCTACTGGTAAAACAGATGAAAAATCAGAGAACAACCATTCCCAATCCTTCATATTTCCCCCAATTGTTTGAATTAATTGTAGGTCTTGAAAAATCTTCCAATTCTCAATTCTCCATTTGTAGTTGTTGCAGTATTCTTTTTTTTATCTGTCCTGTTTAATAGAAGACATCTCTTTTTTCAATGATTCTTGTTTCTTAAAAAAATCTCTTAATTTTTCAAAGAGAAACAGAGGAAAAAATTTTGTCCTACTTCCGGCACACTTTTTCAGTCAATTTTATCACATTGAAAAACAAAAAGAAAAGCTAAAAACTACCTTATTAAAAATCTACTTAAAAATTATCGTTGTCTCATTAAAAAACCTATTTGAAAATATTCACATTAGAGGGGTAAAAATAGAGGTAAGAAAAATGGGAAGGGACTTAGATCTGAGGATTATGCGGAAAATAAACAAGGCAGTAGCAAGGAGACGAATTTTGAAAAAATATGGAATTGCAAAATACCTTCCTCACTTGTTTCTCTCCGTTTGGGAGATAAGATAAGTAAGGGAAAAACGTAGTGAGTACCTTCAGGTGCGACTGGTCTGTGGTGCTATAAAAAAACGCAGGACTAAAGTCCCTCACCACATTCAACTAAAGGAATGAGAAAGTGGTTCATTTTGCTTTTTGCAATCTTTATTTTGAATCAAGAGTAAGGTTTTTATTGTGCTACAAAAAGGACACTTGAATAAATTTTACCCTCTATTCAGGGTAAAAAAACAGTGTATATAGCGTTAAATACTGGGTAAGGATGGCTATGGTTGTTGTGTTATAATCAAGATAAGAAAGTTATAATCATAAAAATGGAGTAAGAGTAATGTGTGGAATTAAATAATCAGGTGTTGGTTGAAAAAATTTGCTGTAACCTTGGTTATAATCTGGAAAACTTCATTTCAGATTCTACATTTGCATTTTTCTATGAAATCAGACAAAAGGATGAAAATATAGGTTTCATTTATCAGGGTAACAATCACCCCTTTATTCATGTAATGTCTATGATGCTTATTTCAGAAGAAGGCCAGAATTTACTTAATCTTCAATGTCCTCCAATATTGGATTTTTGTAAAAACCGAGGAAACCATTATTCAGTAGAAAGCGATGATGGAGAACTAAAATTGATTCTTACTATAAGTATTCCTGAAGAAGAATTTACTGCTGAGAAATTTGTTGAATCCCTGGAATCAATAGTTAGTTGCCTTAATAATGTTTCCCTTTTTCTGAAGAAATTGAAAAATTGATTTTTTTCTTAGATTGAAAAGAATAAGAAATAATAAAACCAGTATCGAAAAAATGATAGTGTCAAAAAACAGATGAAACTTTTATGTTTAAAAATCTAACAAAAAAAGGAGCATATTTCTCTCTAAAAGAGGAAGATCTCCTCACTTTGCCTCTCCCAACGGGAGAAGAGAATAATATTACACCTTTGAAAAAGTCCCTCCTCTAATTCCCCCTTAATCTTCCCCCTACTGCGTGGGGAACGCCTCTTTCCCCACACCTCTTTCATCCAACCTATAAATACCGGTTGGATGCTTTCAATACGACTCAGCTCGGCCACCGCTGAAATTGCTGCGCTTGCTCGCAATTTCTTAACTTCTTGCAAACTACGCTTCGGTCAGCGCGCTCACCTTCTCGCGCTTAGTGCTATACGGTGCTCTTTCTTCATCGCACCAGCACCGCTCCAGTTCAAATCCCTTCTAAAATAAGAGTGCAATGCCGGGAGAGGGATTTGAGCGGCTTCGTCTCTCAATACGACTCAGCTTGGCCACCGCTGAAATTGCTGCGCTTGCTCGCAATTTCCTAACTTCGCTCCAGTTCAAATCCCTTTTAAAATAAGAGTGCAATGCCGGGAGAGGGATTTGAGCGGCTTCGTCTCTCAATACGACTCAGCTCGGCCACCGCTGAAATTGCTGCGCTTGCTCGCAATTTCTTAACTTCGCTCCAGTTCAAATCCCTTTTAAAATGAGAGTGCAATGCCGGGAGAGGGATTTGAACCCTCACGGAAATTGATTTCCAACGGAATTATAAATTATTATAATGCCTATTTTGAAAAAATTGAAATTTTAGAATTTTATAATTTTTTCCCAGAAACAAAATAAAAATCAGGTTCATCTATAATTTTTTCCGGATGGAAACAGTGTTTCTTAAGAAGATTTGCAAGTGTAATGCCTTCTGGAACAATATCTTTTTTTATATATCCACCAGTATTATGATGAATTTTGTTTACAAAATCTCTTCCTGTTGGGTGCGAAATAACAACCATCCCATTTTTTTTAAGGATACGATGGATTTCTTTCAACGCAACATTTTTCTTCTCAA
>Ga0209407_1001549_pt1 | contig 23705 bp, 17 predicted proteins | sample AD_JPNHG3_MetaG_FD_184410 | JGI IMG/M metagenome (GOLD analysis project Ga0209407, IMG submission 184410) | Active sludge microbial communities of municipal wastewater-treating anaerobic digesters from Japan - AD_JPNHG3_MetaG (SPAdes) (version 2) | ecosystem: Engineered > Bioreactor > Anaerobic... | reverse complement strand
CCTTTCCATGCACCGGACAAAAGGTTGTCCAACACGAGTGCGGATAGAAGCGAGACGTCAATGCGTTCCGGAAAAGTGGAATCCGCCATGCGGATGCCCTTGACAAGCCTTCTCATAGAAGCGTTGAAAGTTACCCCCTCGATCATTCGCGGCGCAGCCGCGCGGCGGGCTTGCCTTCAGAACCAGAGTCGCATGCTTTTGTTTCATGCGGTTAGCCTAGTGCATGTGTTCCCCCTTAACAACAATCAAAAGATGGCACGGCCGGTTGGATTCCGGGTTCACAGCCAGTCAAAAATCGCATTGCCTCCGGCGCGGCAGGCGTGCCATAATCGCCCGGCATAAGGACCCTCTGACAGCCCGGGAGCCACTGCTATGATCGCCGATCCTAATCCGCTCCACTATTTTTCCACCCCTTGGTTCTGGTCCTCATTCCTCGGTTGGACCCTGGCCCAACTGATCAAGATGACCGCCGGCTTTGTCCGAACCCGGCAGATTGATTTCCGCTACCTGCTCAGTACCGGCGGCATGCCCAGCGCCCACTCCGCCATGGTTTGCGGCCTCTGCACCTCGATCGGCCTGACCGAGGGCTTCGCCTCGCCGGTCGCCATGCTCGCGGCCGGCTTCGCCGCCATCACGATGTTCGACGCCGCCAATGTCCGGCGCGCCGCCGGCCATCAGGCACGCGTACTCAATGTGATGATTGACGAGCTGTTCAAGCAACACAAGTTGCGTCACACGCGCCTCAAGGAACTGCTCGGACACACGCGCAAGGAGGTCTTCGCGGGCATGCTCGTGGGCATCGTGGTCGCGCTTCTGGTCGTGTATGTCTGGCCCGTGTCGTAAGGAGGCAGGAATCGGCTACTTAACGAATAGGGAGTCATGGCATGAAGGCCCCGCGAGCCCCCAACGAACTGGTCCATCGCCTGAAACAGGGTGGCGATGAGGAGACTGTTCGACATTTTGTCGAACGGTACGGGCCGCGCTTGCTCGCCGCCGCCACGCTGCTGTGCGGCAATGCGACGGACGCGCAGGACCTGATGATCGATACCCTGCAGCACGCCGTGCGCGCGATCCACTCCTTCCGCGAGGAGTCCTCGTTTTTCTCGTGGCTTTACGGCATCCTGTTCAATCTGAACCGCGCGGTGTGGCGAAAACGCTCCCGCCATCCGTTGCTCTTCACCGACACCCTGCCCGACGTGCCGGCCGAAGGACCGGCGGTGGGCAGCGGGCTGGACGCCGCCGCTGCGGCCGACGGCCTGGCGGCCGCCATCCGCCAGCTTTCCGAACCTCTGCAGGCCGTGGTGCTGCTCCGATACTATGGCGAGATGAGCATCGCCGAGGTGGCCGAGACCCTGAAGATCAGCCCGGGCACCGTGAAATCCCGCCTGTTCAGCGCCACGCGCAAGTTGCGCGAGCTGCTGCCGGAGGAGCTGCGTCCCTAAAAAAATTTCCCTCCCGATCGAACCTTTGCGGCGCGATCGGCAACTGACTGGATAGAGCGACCCTTATGACGTGCGAAGATTGCCAACTTGCCTGTTACGACCTGCTGGACCAGAGCCTGAGCGCGAAAGACGAGCGCGAGGTGCTGGCCCATGTCGAGCAGTGTCCGGCCTGCCGCGCCTTTCTGGAGGCGGAGGGCGGACGCATGCGCACGTGGCCGCGCCTGCTGAGCGTCGCCACGCGACGCGCGGTCATGGCCGACGACGTGGCCGAGCGGGTGGCGCATGTGCTGGAGGTGTCGCGCGGCCGCGCCATGCGCCAGCGGGTGGGGACGCTTTTCCGCCTGCCGTCTCATTGGTACGCGCTGGCGGCCTCGCTGCTGGCGCTGGCCAGCATGGTCAGCGCGGCCGTCCTACTGGGCGGGCACATCTCCGGCGAGCGTCTCGCGCTCGGCGCGGAGGCGGTGCAGGTGGACGAGCTGCCGGCCGTCCGGCTGGTCAGCCAGAAAAAAGCGCAGGGCGCCGAGATCCCGACGGCGCTGCCGGGCGCGCTGGCGCTGGCGTCGGGCGAATGCGTGGTCCGGCTGTCGACCGGCGTGGAGCTGACGGTGCTGGGGCCGGCCAAGCTGACCGTGCAGACCGGCATGCAGGTCTCCCTGGAGCAGGGCCGGCTGCTGGCCCGCGTTCCGCATTGGGCGACGGGTTTCACCGTGCTGACGCGCGAGCTGGAGATTTATGATCTGGGCACGGTCTTCGGCGTGTCGGCGGATGACGAGGGCTCCGAGACCTTTGTGTTCAAAGGCAACATCCAGGTGAACGAGGCCGGCGAGTGGGGTCCGGGCAGCCACACCTCGGGCGCGGGCGTCGGCATCTGCGCGGCCGGCGAGGGCGTGCGCGCGCGGGCCGGCGAGCCGCCCGTGCCGTTCGACATGGACGGGCTCGATGTTGAGCGGCTGTTCGCGCCCTTCAAGGGGTGCGCCGCGCTCTAAGACCCGTTCCGCGCGATGCAGGCGGCGCGCGAGATCGGCGACCGCTGGGCCGCGCGCTACATGCCGAGTTCGTACCGGTTGGCGCAGGACCGCAGCGCCGGAGGGCGCGAAGATACGGACACGGCAATACGCAAGGCCTGCGAGGTTCCCGCGCCGTCCCGAGCTGCGACCGAAGAGGCCGTGCAGCTCTACAACGCCGCCCCGGAGCGCGGCCGCCGCCACTGGGACGCCGTCGAAGACTGGTTCTGCTACCAGAATTCGGGCGGCGGTGCCGCCGGCCGCCTGCCGGGCAGCAACGACACCGTGCGCATCAACGCCGCCACGCTCGCTGCCGAGGCGGGCAGCGCGCTGGTGATCGGACAAGGCGTCCACGCCGCGTGCATGAGCTTCGCGAGCGCCTGGCTCGATTACTCCGGCACGGCCTGGCTGCGGCTGGAGGGCGGCTCGCTGACCAGCCGGACCACCACAGTGATCGGCATGGCCTATCCCGCGCTGGCCACGCTCGAGAGCGGCGCGCTCGCCACCGGCACCGATCTCTTCATCGGAGGCTTCGCGCCCTGCGGCCGGGGCGTGGTGACCAACAACGGGGCCGCACTTTCGGCCCTGCGTTTACACTTGGGCCACGAGACCAACACCTACGGCCGGCTGATTCACAACGGCGGCATGATCGACTGCCGGGCGGGCAACAAGGACTCCTCGTTTCAGGTCGGCTTCAACGGCGGGGTCGGCGAATTCGTGGCGCGCGCCGGTTTCATCACCTATGCCATGGGCATCGGCGGACGCACCACGCCCGACCACCCGCCCGGCACCGGCACCGTGACCGTGCTCGAGGGCGCGGTCGGCGACGTCAACGGCCTGCTGCGCGTCCGCAACGGCAGCCTCGCGATGAGGGGCGGCACGATCCGCCTACAGCGGACCCACGGCTATCCCACAAACCTGATCGTGCACCAGGACGCCGACGCCGCCGGCTTCATCCGCGGCTGGGGACGGTTCACGGTCTCCGACACGACAAAAGCGTTGCGCATGATCCACAACGGCGTGATCACGGCCGACGGCGAGGGCGTCGAACGCGATCTGGACTTCAACCTGATCGACGTCGTCAACCACGACCCGAAGACCGGCGGCGCCAGCGGCTGGTATGCGGTCAACAAGGGGCGCGTCCTCTTCCCGCGCACCCGCCGCGCTTTTGCGCCGGGCGAGACCGCTTGCTGGGGCGACCTCGCCTCCAAGCCGGTGCCCGAACTGGTCAACAGCGCCGCGCTCAGTTTCACCGCGCCGGTGACCTGCGCCATCCGCGGCGGCTTCTGTGCGCCCGACCGGCGCGACATCCCCGCCTTCAGCACGCCCGCGCACCTGCGGCCGCTGGGCGTCTGGTGCATCGGCGCATGCAGCGACAATGTCGTGTGGCGCAAGGCCGCCTTCGCCGGCGTCTCGCTGACGTTCCGTTTTGACAACGCACAGCTCAAGCCGACCGACAGTCGCGTGCGCCTCTACCGCCACGACGGCAAGGCGTGGCGCAAGGTCGGCGAGTGCGAGCCTCAGGGTGCCCGCTGGATTTCCACCGACGCGCCGCTCGCGGAGGCGACTGGCGGCGATTACAACATCGGCTGGTTCGCGGTCATGGCCGTGGAACAGAAAGGAACGGTCATCTCGGTTTTCTAGGCCGGAATTCACGAAGGCTGAATGGCGCTGTTTGGCATGACGAAGATAGTTACAAAAAAACCCTGAAAACAGGAGACAGGCATGACAGTGAAAACATCTGCGAAGCTCGGTTTCGCGGCGCTGCTGTTGGCGATCGCGCACGCTCAGGCGGAAGACCTGTTCTATTCGGCCACCGGCCCAGGCTACTACCCGTGGGACAATGTCGCGGGCTGGATCATCTACAACAGCGGCAATACCCCTTACGGTCAACTGCCGGGAACCAATGACAATGTGCGGATCAACGCCACGGCTCCCAAGGCGGAAAACGGCAATGCGCTGACCGTCACCAACGGCGTTTTTGCCGAGTGTAAGCTGTTCGCAGCCGGTGACCAGAATTATCCCGGCACCGCCTGGTTCCGTCTGGACGGCGGCAGCCTGACCTGCGCGTCCCATTTTGTGATCGGACGCTACTATCCCGGCCTGGCAACACTGGAGAGCGGCTCCCTGTATTGCGAGCAAGGCGGCAATTGCTACATCGGCAGCATGACCGGGGGTTACGGTACGGTCACCAACAACGGCGCAACGGTCGATGTCGATCAACTCATCATCGCGAATAATACCGCGCCGTCACGCAGTGTGCTCGTACACAACAACGGCAACCTGATGTTGCGCACAGATGCCACGATCGGCTACCAAGGCAACGCCTTGGCGGAAATCAATGGCGGCTCCTTTTACGTCGGCCGGACCTGCTCCGTCGGCCGCGCGGCCGGCAGCAGCGGAACGCTGGTGCTGAACGGCGGCTCCATCACAGCGAAAACCTTTGTCGTCGTCGGAGAAGCCGGCCAAGGCACGGCCGTGCTCACCGGCGGGAACCTCGGCCTGACCGGGGATTTCCGGATCGGCAACGCCTCGGGCGGGTCCGGCACCGTCACCAACACCGGCACGGCGATCACGGCAGCCAACCTTCAGGCGGGCTATCAGGCCGGCGCCTTCGGACGTCTGATCCACACCGGCGGCAGCATCAGCGCGGGGACCTATCTGCAGATCGGACGCAACGGCGGGATCGGCGAATGCGAAATGGACGCGCCGTTCAGCGCCAAAATCATGATCATCGGAACCGGACTGGCGCCGACCATCCCGGGGACCGGCACCGTCACGGTGGCTGAGAATGCCGTGGGCTCCGTCAGCGAGTTCCTGCGCGTCAACAACGGCGACCTCTTCATGCGCGGCGGCCAGATCCGTCTGCTGAATACCGGTAACAAGAATGTGACCAACCTCTACGTGCGCACCGGCGAGGACCGGCGCGGCCTGATCCGCGGCTGGGGCTCGTTCACCAATGTGGACGAGAGCATCACGTTGCGCATGGTCAACAACGGCCAGATCATCGCCGACGGCGAGGGCGTGGAACGCGATCTCGATTTCAATCTGATCGCCGTCGTCAACAATGACATCCCTGTGGTTTACACCGACACCAACGGCTGGTATGCGGTCAACAAGGGGTGCGTGCGCTACCCGCGCACAGCGCAAACTTTTGTATCAGGCCAGAACTATTGTCTAGGCGACTTATACACGAAACCGGTTCCGGAAATGGTCAACAGCGTCGGCTTTTCTTTTACCACCGACAAGTGGGCCATGATCAGGGGCGGCTTCTACGACGCAGGCCGCAGCGACATTCCGGCCGGTCTGCCGGCGCATCTGCGCCCGATCGGGGTATGGCAGATCGGGGCGTTCGGCGAAAAAGTGAAGCTGACCAAGGTTTCGTTCTCCGGCGTCTCGCTGACCTTCCGTTACGACCATACTCAGATCCGCCCTACGGACAGCAGCCTGCGCCTCTTCCGCCACGACGGGACCGCTTGGGGACAGGTCGGGACCGCCGCGCCCGGCGGCGATCCGCTGATCGCGACCGACGCCCCGCTCGCGCCGGTCGCGACCGGCGACTACAACATCGGCTGGTTCGCGGTCATGGCCGTGGAAAACAACGGGACGCTGATCTCCATCAACTAGCAGTCAATACGTGGTCATCAAGAGGACATACATCATGAAGAACTTACTGCTGACGCTTTGCCTGATCGGTGGCGCGCTGAAGGCGAACGCGCAAGAACGAGACGTGTATTATTCTAACCCGTCCGCAGGTTACGGATCGTGGGACGTCGTCGACAACTGGAGCATCTATGCTGCGTCTGGCGGCGGAAAGCTGACCCGGTTGCCCGGCGAGGATGAATACGTGAAAGTCAATGCGAACACACTGGCCGTCGAGAATGGCCGCGCGCTGAGTGTCACCAGCGGTGTCGATGCCGTCTGCCACTCTTTCGCCAGCGGTCAGAATGCGTTTGAGGGCAAAACAACATGGTTCCGGCTGGACGGCGGCAACCTGACCTGTATGAATAACTTCATCATCGGCCAGAACTATGCCGGTCTGGCCACGCTGGAGAGCGGCACGGTGGGTGCCAACGGTCATTTCCTTATCGGAAGCGCTGCGGGCGGTGACGGCACGGTCACCAACAATGGCGCGGACATCACGTGCCAGCATCTCATTATGGGGTATGTGTCGGGCACCGCCGGACGGATGACGCACAACGGCGGGACATTAAACGCCAGAGAAACTTTGCAGGTCGGCAGGGCCGGCGGGATCGGCGCGTTCGACGTCAACGCGCCGTTCACGACCCGCAACATGGTGATCGGCACCCGGGTCGGCGCCCCGGGCGTCAACGGCACCGGCACGGTGACCGTGGCCGCCGGATTCACCAACCTTGTGAAAGGCTACCTGAAGGTCAACAACGGCGAGCTGGTCATGCGCGGCAGCACGCTGCAATTCAAGGTGAACGCCGTCACAAACGCATTGATCAACAGAGACAGCGAGGACGGCGTCGGCGTGATCCGTGGCTGGGGCAGCCTGGAAAAACGCCCGGACGGCGACAGGAACCCATGGGTGGAGAACAGCGGCCTGTTCATCGCGGACGGCGAGGGCGAGACGCGCGACCTGAGCCTGTATACCTTTGTGGCCGTGACCAACACGTTCTATAACGGCCCGGCGGGGACCAACGGCTGGTATGCCGTAAACAAGGGACGCCTGCGCTATCCGCGCACCTACACCACAGGCGCTGCCGTTACACAGTCCGCCTGCTACGGCGACTGGCGCACCTTGACGACACCGAGCCTGGTCAACAGCCTGAAACTGGAGGTGACGCTGAGTTCGTCGGGTAGTTTTTATGTGTACGGCGAGCTGTACGCGCCGGACCGCAGCGATATTCCCGCAGGGTTGCCGACAGGCACCAAAACGGTCGGCATCTGGCGCATGCGGATCACGTCATCGGAGTCGCCTGACGGAACACCCAAGGCATTCGTATCGGTCTTGCCGACTTTCCGCTACGATCACACGCAGGTCAAGGTGCATGAGTCTCTCGGGCTGTACCGTTACAACGGCAGCGCCTGGGTGAAGGTTGGGAGCGGAACGCCGGACGGCACGAGCTTGATCTCAGCCAGCGCGCCGCTGCCGCCCGTGAACGGCGAGGTCGGCTGGTTCGCGGTGCTCACCCAACCCCGCGGCACGCTGATTTCCGTGCACTAGTAGTCTGTAAAACCAAAAACGCCGGTTTTTTCTAGCCACGATTACAGGATTAACATGATTGGTATAAAGCAGGCACATCATGCAAATCCTGTAATCCTGGCCGAAATATTGTACTGTACAGAGTACTAATCCTTCACACGATCATGTTTTACACACAGACAGCATGCAGACCTTCGGTCACGAACGTCTCGTCCAGAAGTGCGTATTACTGGCATCCGGCGTGACGTTGGATGCCCCGTAATCGGCCCTCCGGACGCAACGTATTTTGACAGTTAGAGAAAGCAAAGGACACACCCCATGAACCGAAAGATCACGCGCCGCAGGGCGCTCACCTTGGCTGCGGCCGCAGCCGGCGCAACGGCAGTCAGCCTCCCGGCCCAAACGCCAGGCACTAACAAAACCGCGCCTTTCCCCACGCGCAAGCTCGGCCGCACCGGCATCGGCGTGCCGGTCATCGGCTTCGGCTGCGGCACCAGCTTCTTCAACGCCTACACGGCGGAGAGCGGCGCGGCCGCGCTCAACCAGGCCATCGACCTCGGCATCACCTACATCGACACGGCCAACAGCTACGGCAACGGCAAGAGCGAGACGATGTGCGGCCCGGTCGTAGAAAAGCGGCGCAGCGAGCTCTTCCTGATCACCAAGCTCAAGGAGCGCACGGCCGACGGCGCCATGCGTCAGTTTGAGGAGAGTCTCAAACGGCTGCGGACCGACCGCGTGGATCTGGTCCATGTCCACCGTGTGGACACTGACGAAGACCTCGCGAAGATCGAGGCGAAAGGCGGCGTGCTGGAGGCGCTCTACAAACTGCGCGACCAAAAGGCCGTGCGCTGCATCGGCATCACCGCGCACGCCGACCCCGCCCCTCTGGCTAAAGCGATTGACCGTAACGATTTCGACTGTGTGCAGTTCCCGCTCAACGCCGCGCTGTCGGGCATCAGCCTGGCCGGCTTCAAGCCGCCGCATCCGGGCGAACGGACCTACTGCTTCGAGTCGGTCGTGCTGCCGATCGCGGTCCGCAAAAAAATGGGCATTCTCGCCATGAAGGTGTTCGTCCAGGGCAAGCTGCTGGGCCAGGGCCCGGCCAAGGCCGACCCCGAAACGCTGCTGCGCTACGCGCTGAGCCTGCCGGTCTCGTGCGCCGTACTCGGCATGAGCACACCCGCGATCATCGCGCAGGATGCGGCCTGGGCCCGTTCGTTCAAGCCTATGACACCGGAAGAGAGGCAGGCGCTTTCTGATCGCTTGGCACCAGTGAACAAAGTTGTATTTGATCGCTTTTTCGCGCATCATTGTGATTTCTGTTAACACCACGGGAGAAACCATGAAACGCGTATTGACTCGCCGCCAGGTCTTGGCCGGCACCGCAGTCAGCCTCGCGGCGACCGCACTCCAGGCCCAGCCACCGAAACCGACGACCGCCATGCCGCGGCGCACCTTGGGGCGTACCGGTGTTTCCGTGCCGATTTTAGGATTCGGCAGCGGCAGCCGGTTCACCAATTTCTACACCGATGACGCAGGCGAAGCGGCCGTTAATCAGGCGATTGATCTGGGGATCACCTATCTGGACACGGCGGCGGGCTACGGCAACGGACGAAGCGAGACGATCTACGGACGTGTCTTGAAAACACGGCGTGCCGAGGTTTTCCTGGCTACCAAGAACGCAGTACGCAACACCGACCAGGCGCTGCGCGTGTTTGAGCAAAGCCTCAAACGTCTTCAGACGGATCATGTGGATCTGTTGCACATCCATAATCTGGCCAGCGAGGATGATCTTGCCAAGATTGAGGCCAAGGGCGGCGTTCTGGAGGCCTTCTACAAATTGCGCGAGCAGAAGGTCATTCGCGCACTCGGCATGACGGCGCACGCCAATCCCTATCCGCTGAAGCTCGCCATCGAGCGGCATGATCTGGACTGCGTGCAGATGTCGCTTAATGCGGCGCTGGTCGGCGTCGTCAAATATGAGGGCGGCTACAAGCCCGACCCCACGGCACCGCGCAGTTTCGAGACGGTCGCGCTGCCCGCCGCGCGCAAGAAGAATCTCGGCGTTCTGGCGATGAAGGTGTTCGGCCAAGGCCACCTGGTGGGGAGCGACGCGGACAAGGTCAGCGCCGAGCAACTCCTGCGTTATGCGCTGAGCCTGCCCATCGCTGTGGCGGTGGTCGGCATGCAGGATCCCGCCATGATCCCGCAGAATGCGGCGTGGGCGCGTGCCTTCACGCCCATGGCCGACGCTGAGATGAAGGCCCTCTCCGGTCGTCTCTCTGCCGCGCACAAAGTGGCGATGGACCGCTTCCTCGAGCATCATGAGGATGTCTGCTAATAGAAGGGCGAAAGGAAGAAGGAGGAACCGATTCCGGCTGGAATCCGATCTTCTCACGCTCGATCTGGTCAAGCGATCAGTTGAGCGCGAGTTATGGCTTTTACCGCGTATCGAATTGGGGATGTCCGCACGTCGAAACCGGTGTCACGCCGGTGGATGGCCACATGTTTCTCTTGCAGGCCGGCCCGAACGACGCCTACACCCGCGACAATGCAAACGGTGACACCTACCGCGGATTTCTGATCATCGGACGCTATCTGTTCGAGATCCTGCGCGAGTCCAAGACATGGCGCAGCCCGGTACATGGGGCGTTCAAGGCTGAGATGCTGAGAACAGGCGATGATTCTGGCGCAGCGGAAAACGCCTACTATCTGCGGTTCGATATCTTCTTCTGTCTTGAAGTACAGGAACCCCAAACAAAGGGAACGGATGATATGAGCACAACATGGAACCGGCGGAGCTTCATGCGGGGAATGGCCGGTGCAGGTGCGCTGGCGGCATGGCGGGCGGCGGGCCAGACGGCGGCACCTTCAGCGAACAAACCTTTGCGTGTGGCATTGATCGGTTGCGGCGTACAGGGGACGCACGTGTTGCTGCCGGCGGCTTGCAAGGAACGTGTGGCGGCGTTGGTCGACCCTGATCCCGCGCAGATCCAGAAAGCCTTCAAACGCATCCACGAGGTGTCGCCTGAGACGGACACTTCCGCAGTCCGGACTTTCAGCGATTACCGTCAGTTGTTCGACGTGATGGGCAAGGAGCTGGACGCCGTCATGATCGCGACGCCCAACCACCAGCACGCGCTGCCGGCACTGCTGGCCATGCGGCGCGGCCTGCATGTCTACGTGGAGAAACCGCTGACGCACACGCTGGCAGAGGCGCGGCAGCTCACGGAAGAGGCGCGCAAGGCGGGCGTGGCCACACAGATGGGCAACCAGGGCCAGTCGAGCGAGGGCAGCCGCCTGCTGTGCGAGTATCTTGCGGCGGGGGCGATCGGTCCGGTGCGCGAGGTCTACTGCTGGAGCAACCGGGCGAACGGTTTCCCGGCCGAGTACGTGCGTCCGCCGGCGCGGCCGGTGCCGCAGGGGCTGGCGTGGGACACCTGGATCGGCCCCGCGCCGTATCGCGATTATCACGCGGATTTGCATATCCACACCTGGCATTCTTGGCTCGATTTCGGCAACGGCTCGCTGGGCAACATGGGCTGCCACATCATGAATCATCCCTACTGGGCGCTGAAACTGGGCAGCCCGGAAGCCGTCGAAGCTGAGGAGGTCTATGGAGGGAATGCAGAGTGCTGGCCGATCGGCACGCGCATCCGTTGGGAGTTCCCGGCGCGCGGAGAGTTGCCGCCCGTTAAGGTCTATTGGTACGACGGCCTGATCAAGGGGACACCATTCAATCAGAAAACGGTTGAACCGCGCTGGAAGCATACGGCCGATAACGTGCGCAATTTACCGGCGCTCTTTCACGAGGTCACCCAAAAGTATGGGGGTGTTCTGCCGGATGAGGGTTCGCTGCTGGTGGGCGACAAAGGCATGGTCACGATCGACAAGCACGGTGAGGGATTTCGCATGATCCCAGAAGAGGCGCACCGTGCCTTTCCGCGTCCGGCCAAGACACTGCCGCGTGTCAAAGGCACACACCAGGCCGACTTCTTCCGCGCCTGCCGCGGCGGCGCGCCGGCCTGTTCGAACTTCGACCATGCGGGACCGCTGGCGGAGATCGTGCTGCTCGGAAATCTCGCGATCCTCGCGGGCCAGGGCCGGCGCATCGAGTGGGACGGCCCCGCGCTGCGCTGCACCAACCTGCCGGAACTCAACCGTCATGTGAAAACCGAATACCGGGCCGGCTGGACGTGCTGATAGGGGGAACGGACGATGGGCTGCGACCGGTTTGTGGAGTGCGGGAGCTTGCTCCCGCTTTCCAAAGCGGCGGCAAGCCGCCGCACTCCAAAATGAGCACGCGCTCCCGACTCGTCTGAATCCTCTTTTCGGAGGAGGAATGAAGGTTCATGGCTAGTGAGTCGTGATAAAAAATGAACAAGGGGGGACGGATGCCAGTCAATTGGGGAAGAAGAACGTTTGTCAAGGCAGCGCTAGCCGTTGTTGGCGGGCAAACGACACGGACGACATACAGCCAAAGCGCGCCGGCCGCAAAGAAGCCGCTGCGCGTGGCGCTGATCGGCTGCGGCCTGCAAGGGGTCGGCGTGCACATCCCGGCCTTGTGCAAAGAGCGGCTCGTCGCGGTCGTGGATCCCGACACGCGCCGGCTCGATGCGGCCCTGAAGCGGGTGCGCGAGGTGTCGCCCGCGACCGATACCGCCGCGATCCGCACTTTCGGCGACTACCGCCGGCTGTTCGACGCGGTGGGGCGCGAGCTGGACGCCGTGCTGATCGCCACGCCCAACCATCAGCACGCGCCACCGGCATTGATGGCCATCCGGCTCGGCCTTCACGTTTACGTCGAGAAACCGCTGGCGCACACGATTGAAGAGACGCGGCAGCTCGTCGCCGAGGCGCGGCGTCACGGCGTGGTCACCCAGATGGGTAACCAGGGCCAATCGAGCGAAGGCAGCCGTCTGCTGTGCGAGTACGTCGCCGCCGGCGCGATCGGCCAGGTGCACACCGTCCACTGCTGGACCGACCGCGCGAACGGATTCCCATCAGGTTTCGTGCGGCCGCCTGCGCGTCCGGTGCCGTCGGGGCTCGACTGGAAGGTGTGGCTGGGCCCGGCCCCTTATCGCGACTACCACGAGGGCCTGCATCCGCACGACTGGCATTCGTGGCGTGACTTCGGCAACGGGTCGATCGGCAACATGGGCTGCCACATCATCAACCATGCCTACTGGGCGCTCAAACTCGCGAACCCTACGGCGGTCGAGCTGGAGGAGGTCAACGGCGGTAGTGACGATTACTGGCCTGTTGGGGCCCGCATCCGCTGGGAATTCCCGGCGCGCGACGGATTGGCACCGCTCAACCTCTACTGGTACGACGGTCTCGCCAAAGGTCAACCGTTCAACAAAAAGACGGTAGACGGAACCTACAAGCACGTGGCGCGTGATGCGTGGAATCTGCCGTCGATCCGCGCCGAATTGGAGCAGAAATACAATCGGGAACTGCCCGAAGAGGGTTCGTTGATCATCGGTGACAAGGGGATCATGGTGCTGGGCCGTCACGGTGACGGTTGCCGCATGCTGCCCGAAGAGGCGCACCGTGCCTTCCCGCGTCCGGCCAAAACGCTGCCGCGCGTGCGCGGCACACACCAGGAAGATTTCTTCCGCGCCTGCCGCGGCGGTGCGCCGGCCAGCTCGAATTTCGACCATGCCGGTCCGCTGACCGAACTCGTCCTGCTCGGCAACCTCGCGGTGCGCGCGGGCGAAGGCCGCCGTATCGAGTGTCACAGTGCCGCTGGCCGGCTTCTTTGACAAACCATTTTGCGAACGCCGATGAATCAAGAAACAGCCGCACGGTCGCGTTCCTCCAGAATGGCGGCGGAACTGACGGCACTGCGAGCGGTGATCACGCGACCTTGACACACGCGACCCGCGATAACCGGCGAATGGGATTGTCGAACAACCGCAGAGTGCCGTATACTGGCCCCGTTTATGCGAATTCTCACCCGATACGTGCTGCGTGAATTCCTGGTGCCGCTTGTCTACTGTCTGATCGGTTTTCTGGGCATTTACGTGCTGTTCGAGCTGTTCGACTCTTTCAACCGTCTCATCGAGGCCAAGCCTCCGGTCGCGACGGTGGCCGCCTTTTTTGGAGGCTACATCTCGCCCTATCTGGAGTGGCTGATCCCCGCCGCGCTACTGCTGGCCGCACTCTACACGATGTGGAATTTCTGTCGCCACAGCGAGATCACGGCGATGCGCGCCAGCGGCATCACCTTCCTGATCATCGTCCGGCCGCTGCTGGCGGTGGCGGCCGTGATGGCCGTCGCAGTCACCTGCATCAATGAATTTTACGCGCCGTGGGCTTCAGAGTGGGCACGCGACCTGCGCGAGGCGCGTTTCAAGGAGGTTCCGGACAAGGCTTTTGAGAACATTCCCTTCTACAATCAGCCCGCCGGACGTATCTGGCGCGTCAACCGGATATCCGCCGAGAACCCCAATCTGCTGGAGGGCGTGCGGCTCTCGTGCGACCGGCCCGACGGCAGCCGTCTGGTGGACATCACCTGCGGCAAGGCCGAGTATCTTGACGGGATGTGGTGGTTTTTCTACCCGAAATACCAATATTACGACGAGTTCAACAATCCGGTCGAGAATCCGACTCCCTCGTTGGCAACAATGCCGTTGCGCGCCTTCCCGGATTTCGACGAGCGGCCGAGCGATTTCCTGCTGATGAACAAGGCGTGGGAGTATTACACCATCCGCGACATGTACCACTACCTGGCGACGCACCCGCACCTGACCCGCGACGAGGTGGCCTCCAAGACCTTCGACATCCATGCGCGTCTGGCCGCCCCCTTTTCCTGCCTGATCATCACGCTCTTCGCGATCCCGGCGGGTGTCGCCACCGGGCGCCAGAGTGTTTTTAAAGGAGTGATCATTGCCGTGGCGCTCTTCTTTGCCTTCTACGCGGTCTCGATCGGTTGCATGGTGCTGGCCAAAAACGCGTTGGTCCCGCCCGTCCCGGCCGCATGGTTTGGCAATCTGGCCTTCCTGGCGATCGGTCTCTACCTTTTCCACCGCCAGCGCTAGGTTAATTTTCCGCAGCCAGGATGCGCACCTGCAGCACATTGTTCGAAATCACGCTCTGCACATTCGCCGCGCGCTCCATCCGGCACGGCAGTCGTACGCGTTTCAGGTAGGATCTTCCCCCCTCCGTCCGCATCGCCAACGACAGCGTACCGCCCGCCGTGGTGACACGCACACTTTCGCGCACCACCCCTTCCGGCAGCGCAAATAAAATCTCGAAGCTCTTGCCGTCCTCGCGGATATCCATCGCCGGACGGCTGGGGATCCGTTCCCAATCCGATTCAGCCATCGACCGCGCGATCGCGGACATGCTGTGCCGTCCAGTGGAAACCCGCAGCCCCTCAACTGCCTTGGCGCGCGATGCGGGACGCCGCAATAGCACCTTCCGCGGCGCCTCTGCTGGCACGGTGGCGGCCTCTTCCCGGCCACGCGAATACCAGGTGACACCCAGCAAAACAAAAACGGCGAGCAGCAGCAGACGGTCACAGACCGCCCACGCATGTTTTAACGCTGTTTTCCAGTTCATCGTTTTCAAGTCCACTGTCGCCCCGCCCCTTTTTCAAGCAGAGGTCATGCCAGACCTCTTGGAAGGAGGAGTTAGGAATTAGGAGTTAGGAATTAGTGCCTTGCGGCTCGACAAGCACAATAAAAAACAAGTTGTTTCTCACACGAAGCCACGAAGGGCACGAAGGTGGATGCCGTTTTAAAAGAAGCCTTTGTGGCCTTTGTGCCTTTGTGTGAGATTGAATTGGGTTGCGGGCTACGCCTGCGTTAGGAGTTAGGGGTTAGGGGTTGGTGGCAGAGAAGCAGGAGGCCGGCAAGAACGCCGAACGCTGAACCTGCAACGCTTGACTGGTAACATGTAACCCAGCCATCTGCCCTCCCTTTCCCTTCCTCTTTTTCCTTTCCCCTTATCTCCTTCTCAATTCCTAAATCCATCCTGGCTGCGCCAATCTGGCCGCCCAGGCGTGCCAACCTGTCGCATCGCGGCTTGTCGCGTCTGCATCCCTTGCGTTATACTGGGAGTCGTTCCTCGGCACATTCCCTGCTAGCAAAAAACGGCATGACGGTACCTCGCGCACAACCCTCTACACCTCGCCACGGCATCTGGCGGCTGGAGATCATCCTGCTGCTCGCCCTGCTGACTACCGCGCTCGGCGCGGGTGGCGTGCTCCATTTCCTGAAATGGCAGCACGACAGGCAGGCGCATCTCGCCGCTACCGAGACCGTCCTGCGGGAAGGCGAAGCGCTGCTCGACACCCTGAACGGCGTCAGCATGGCCAGTACCACCAACCTCACGCCTGCTCGCTGGCGCCAGTTCTCCGCCATGGTGGACAGTGCCTTCTCCGTGCGCAAAGACGTGCAATCGATCTCGGTTTCGCGCGACGGGGAGACGCTCTTCCACCGCCAGGCCGGCGGCCTGCACGACGCGCCGTCACCACCCCAACCGCCGGGCATGACGCCAGCCGATACGTCAGCCGGCGAGAGCGAGACTGAAATGTCCCAGGGCTCGCTGGAGATCGGCGGCGTGCGTCAGCCGGTGTTTGTGATCACGCGCACCCATCGCCTGCCGGACGGCAGTCAAGTGACGACCGAGGCGACCTTCAAACGCGAGGCGGTCGGCGCCGAGGAGCAGACCGCCCGCGCCCTGGTCTCATCGCTCTTCACCTTTTCGGTCGGCGTGCTGATCCTCTCCTTCGCCATCTGCGCCGGCGTGCTGCTGGTGGCGGTCGCGCGCGACCGCCGACGCGAGGCGCGTGCCCGCCAGGAGGAGCATCTGGCCTTTTCCGGTGTGCTGGCCAATGGTATCCTGCACGATTTCCGCAATCCGATGTCGGCCGTGCGCCTCGATGCGCAGATGCTCGGCAAAGAGCTGGCACGCGAAGAGGGATTCCGCCCCGAGCGCGTGCGCGACCTCGCCGGACGCATCGCGCGCACGATGGCACGCATGGACAAGATCTTTCAGGAGTTTCTCTTTCTCGCCCGGCCGGCGGACGAGCGGCCCGAGCCGGTGGATCTTGACCAGGTGGTGCGTGAATGCACCGACACGCTTGCCCCTCGAGCCGAACAGGCCGGCGTTACGCTGCGGGCCCGGCCCCACGACCCGCTGCCGCCGGCCGCGGCCTATCCTTTCGCGCTGCGCCGTGCCCTGCTGAACATCATCGTCAATGCCATCCAGTTCGCCCCGCGCGGCAGCGAGGTGACCGTCGTGCTGGGCCGCCACGAGACGTTTCTGGCCATCGAAGTGCTTGACCGTGGCCCCGGCATCCCGGCCGCGCAGCGCCAGACGGTCTTCGACATGTTCGTCACCGGACGCCCCGAAGGAACCGGCCTCGGCCTCTTCCTGGCGCGTACCGCAGTCCGGCGCTGCGGCGGCGACATCGAAGCCCTCGCCCGCGACGGCGGCGGCGCCCGCCTGCGCATCACCCTGCCCGCCGCACCTCAACCTCCTTCCTAACCCCTCCCTTCTCCTTTCTCCCTCCTCCTTTCTCCTTTCTCCCCCAACCCCTAATTCCTAATTCCTAACTCCTAACTTCCATGCAAGCTTCCCCCACTCTCCTGATCATCGAAGACGATCCCGACAACGCCCGCTCGGTTGAAGAGGCCGCGCAGGACGCGGGCTTCAGCACGCGCTGCGCCGCCACCGGCCTGGCCGGCGTGGAGGCGTTTCAGCAGCAGGTGCCGGATCTCGTGCTGAGCGACCTTGTGCTGCCGGATATCGACGGCCTGCAGGTGCTCGCGCGCCTGCGCAAGCTCGACGCCGCCGTGCCGGTGATCATCATGACCGCCTACGGCTCGGTCGAGTCGGGCGTGCGCGCCATGCGCGAGGGCGCTTACGACTACGTGACCAAACCGCTGGAACTCGACGACATCCAATCCAAGCTGCGGCGCGCCTATGAGACCGCCCGCCTGCGGCGCCAGGTCGACAAGCTCTCGCAGACCGTGCGCGAGAAATTCGCCTCCACCGCCATCATCGCGGAGTCCCCGGCCATGCAGGCCGTGATCACGCAGATCGAGGCGCTGGCCGACACCATGGCCACGATCCTGATCTGCGGCGAGAGCGGCACCGGCAAAGAGCTGGTCGCGCGTGCGCTGCACGTCGACTCCAAGCGCGCGGCCGGTCCCTTCGTGGCGGTCAACTGCGGCGCCTTCGCCGAAAATCTGCTGGAGTCCGAGCTGTTCGGCCATGAGAAGGGCTCCTTCACCGGCGCGACCGGCACGCACAAGGGCGCGTTCGAACGCGCCGACGGCGGCACGCTCTTCCTCGACGAGATCGGCGACGCGCCCGCCTCGGTGCAGGTCAAGCTGCTGCGCGCGCTCGAAGAGAAAGAGGTGCGGCGCGTCGGAGGCCGCGAGGTCTTCAAGGTCAACGTGCGGCTGGTTTCCGCCACCAACAAGGATCTCGACGCCATGGTGCGCGAGGGGAGCTTCCGCGAAGACCTGCTCTACCGGCTCAACGTGGTGACCCTGCGCGTGCCGCCGCTGCGCGAGCGCAGGGCGGACATCCGGCCGATGGCCGACCGGTTTATCGTGCGCGCCGCGTCCGAGAACGGCAAGGCCATCGCGGCGGTGAAACCCGACTTCTACACCGCCCTCGAGGCGCACGACTGGCCCGGCAACGTGCGCCAGCTCCGCAACATCGTGGAGTCTGCGGTCCTGCTCTCGCCGGGCGGCGTGCTCTCCGCCGCCTCCGTCAACGTGCCCTCTTCGCAGGCGCGCGCCGCCGCGCCCGTCCTGCCCGGCGCGCTCGCGATCCCGGCCGGCATGACGCTGGAACAGCTCGAGCGCGCGGTGCTGGAGGCCAAGCTCGTGCAGAACGCCGGCAACCGCACGCTGACCGCCGACCAGCTCGGCCTCTCGCGGCGCACCATCCAGCGCAAGATCAAAGAGCACAATCTGCCGTTTTAACGGCCCTGCGAATATGCTATGCTCTTGGCTCCTTTCTGAACCCCGAACGGATGACCCGCCCATGAACAGAATTCTTAAGAAAACGCAGCTTTCAGACGATGTCTACCGCATGGAGGTTGAAGCGCCGCTGATCGCGCGCGAGCGCAAGCCCGGCCAGTTCATCATCCTGCAGATCGACGACCAGCTCGGCGAGCGCATCCCGCTCACGATCGCCGACGCCGATCCGGCGCGGGGCAGCATCACGCTGATCTTTCAGGCCGTCGGCCGGACGACCCACCTGCTGGCGGAGAAACAGGAGGGCGACACGATCGCCGCGCTGCTGGGACCGCTCGGCCAGCCCACCCACATCGAAAAGGTCGGGTATGCGGTCTGCGTGGGCGGCGGCATCGGCGTCGCGCCGCTGCACCCGATCGCGCAGGCGCTCAAGGCCGCCGGCAACCGCGTCACCATCATCATCGGCGCGCGCAACCGCTCGCTGATCATTCTGGAAGAGGAGATGCGCCGCATCGCCGACGAGCTGATCATCGTCACGGACGACGGCTCCTACGGCCGCAAGGCGCTGGTGACCGAGCCGCTGAAAGAGCTGTGCGAGCAGACGCCCAAGCCGGATCTGGCCGTGGCCATCGGGCCGCCGATCATGATGAAATTCTGCGCCGAGACCACGCGCCCCTACGGCGTGCACACGGTGGTCTCGCTCAACACCATCATGATCGACGGCACGGGCATGTGCGGCGGCTGCCGCGTCACCGTGGGCGGCAAGACCAAGTTCGTGTGCGTCGACGGGCCGGAGTTCGACGGCCATCTGGTTGATTTCGACAACATGATGAAACGCCTGCGCGCCTACAAGCCGCGCGAGGACGCCGACCACCAGGCGCACCACTGCCGGCTGGATGCCGTTCGCTAAGCATGGCGTAAGCGGGAAGGTGCATGATGCATAAAATTCCACATTCGTATCCTTGCTGGTCAGGTCATGCATAAGAACCGGTTCTATATTTTGGGCCGCAAGTCCTTTTCTGCGTCGTCGCGCGAGTTTTCGGCGGCAAGTCAGTATGTCGCATGTCCGTCACCGAAGGCGAAAAGTATCAAATTCATTTCGCTTTTCAGCGGCGCGATGGGACTTGATCTTGGCCTTGAAGCCGCTGGCTTTCAGGCTGCCGGATGCCTCGAACTCGACAAGAAAGCCTGCGCGACAATCACCAGAAACCGTCCAGAAGTACCGCTCATTTGTGATGACCTCCAAAATTGGACAGGCGACAAACTGTTGTCTGCCTTTAGGCTTCAGCGCGATGATGTCGCCTTTATCGCTGGCGGCCCTCCCTGCCCTTCATTCAGTACAGCAGGTAAGAGGCAGTCGTTCAATGATCCGCGCGGCCAAGTCATGTTTGATTATTTGAGGATTATCGCAGAACTGCGTCCGCCTTTTTTTGTCATGGAAAACGTGAGGGGGATTCTCTCGGCTTCTCTGACCCATGTGCCGATTTCGCAACGCAAAGGCCAAAAGGACACCGGCAGGGGCACCGTCCTCAAGTTGCTTGCGGAAACCTTTAATGAAATGGGGTATACCGTTTCTGTGGAACTCGTGAATGCCGCCAACTACGGCACTCCTCAGAAAAGGGAACGCGTTGTTTTTCTTGGCAGCCGTGACGGCTTCCAAGTCACGATGCCGACAGCTCAATACTCACGAACGGAAAACCTGTTCTGCCCCCAATGGCGTACGCTTGGGGATGCCGTGCAAGGTTTGACCGATCCGCATCCGGAGTTCACTCCTTTTTCAAAGAATCGTCAACGTTTTCTCAAGCTATTGAAAGAAGGGGAAAACTGGCGGAGCCTACCCGCCAACTTGCAGGCTGAAGCGTTGGGCGGGGCCTTTACGTCCACTGGCGGCCGGGTGGGATTCTTCCGCCGTCTGCGTTTTGATGAACCGTCCCCCACTGTGCCAACAAGTCCAGTCCAGAAAAGCACCTGCCTCTGCCATCCCACTGAGCTGCGCCCGCTTTCCGTGAAAGAATATGCCCGCATACAGCAGTTTCCAGATAATTGGGTTTTCGAGGGGTCAACAGCCGACAAATACCGGCAGATCGGCAATGCCGTACCCGTTGGGCTCGGTTACGCCATCGGTAATGCGCTCAAACGTTTTATAATCAATTATCAAGCGCTAGACGAGGAGCTTTGAAATGCATTTAACGCCTGCAATTATCGAGGAGCACGTTCAGAAATGCCTCGAGGCATTTTACACGCGACGTATTGCTAAGCTGTCCGCATTGAAACTGCGAGACACCTTAAAGAGGAAAAACCCCTATTTGTTCCGGGCGATTGGTACTGAATCGGCAACTGAATTCATTATGCAGCTCTTAAGCGCATACATGTCTTCGTCTGATGAAGGTATTTTTGGTGACGCCTTTTTTGAACCGCTTGCTAAACTAGTTTCTGGTGCGTCAACCGCTGGAGGTGAAGGCGCGGACATCATCCGTGAAACTTCAACAACCTACACTGCGATCGCCGTTAAGTCGGGCACTTCTGTCTTTAATGCCCAGAGTCGGCGGCGGCAGAATCAAGAATTTATGAACCTTCGTAACCGCATGTTGAAACTGCAGAAGCATTTTGACGCAATTGTTGGCTATTGCTACGGCAAAAAGAAATCTTCTGCCAAGTCAACCGAAGTCATCTTTAGAGAGTTGGCGGGGCAAGCGTTCTGGGAAGAATTGACAGGGGATCCAACGTTCTACTTGAAAATTATAGACGCGATGAAATCTAAACCCGCAGAACACAAACTCAAATTCCGGGAAGAGTGGGACAAAGCGGTCAATCGGTTCGTTAGGGAATTCACCATTACTTATTGTGCCGAGGACGGTGCGATTGACTGGGAAAAACTCTTGGAGTTTAACAGTGGCAATGAGTCCTCAAATAAGAAAGAAAGACCATGCACAAAGACACAAAAACCCTGTTGAGCGCCGCCGCAGAGCTGTTACGGCAGCTTGACGCCCAGACTCTCACCCCGAAAGCGCGCATGGCGATCCCGGCGCAGGCCATGCCGTCGCAGGATCCGGCGGTCCGGCGCGGCAACATGAGCGAGGTCGCACTCGGGTACTCGGCCGAGCAGGCGCGGGTGGAGGCCCAGCGCTGCCTGCAGTGCAAGAACGCGCCGTGCGTGCAGGGTTGCCCGGTGCGCATCCGCATTCCCGATTTCCTCAAGGCCGCCGCGGACGGGCGGTTCGACGAGGCGGTCGCGATCATCCGCGAGAACAGCCTGCTGCCGTCGGTGTGCGGCCGCGTCTGCCCGCAGGAGGTGCAGTGCCAGGCGCCCTGCACGCTCGGCAAGGCGCTTAAGGACGTGGACAAGGCGGTCTCGATCGGGCGCGTCGAACGCTATGTCGCGGATCTGGAGCGCGAGAGCGGCCGGCAGGCCGCGCCTGAGATCAAGCCCGCCACCGGCAAGAAGGTCGCGGTCATCGGCAGCGGTCCGGCCAGCATCACAGTCGCGGCCGACGTGCGCCGCGAAGGGCACGAGGTGACGATGTTCGAGGCGTTCCACAAGCCCGGCGGCGTGCTGATCTACGGCATTCCGGAGTTCCGTCTGCCCAAGGCGATCGTGCAGAACGAGATCGACCTGCTACAGCGCATGGGCGTCAAACTGGAGCTGAATTACGTGGTCGGCCGCACGCGCAAGATCAAAGACATGCTGGCGCAGGACGGCTTCGACGCGCTGTTTGTCGGCACCGGCGCGGGGCTGCCCAAGTTCATGAACATCCCGGGCGAGAACCTGGTGGGCGTTTTCTCCGCCAACGAATACCTGACGCGCGCCAACCTGATGAAGGCCTACGACAGCGCACACGCCCACACGCCGCTCTACACCTCCAAGAAGGTGGCGGTGCTGGGCGGCGGCAACGTGGCGATGGACGCGGCGCGCATGGCGCTGCGGCTCGGCGCGGAGGAGGTGCACCTGGTCTACCGCCGCACCGAGAAAGAAATGCCCGCGCGCGTCGAGGAGGTCGCCCACGCCCGCGAGGAGGGCGTGACGTTCCACATGCTGCAGAACGCCGTGCGCATTCTCGGCGACGAGCAGGACCGCGTGACCGGCATGGAGTGCCTGCGCTATGAGCTGGGCGAGCCCGACGCCTCGGGGCGCCGCAGCCCGCTGCCGATCCCCGGCAGCGAATTCCTGATGGCGGTCGACACCGTGATCGTCGCGATCGGCAACGGCTCCAATCCGCTGATCAGCCAGACCACCGAGGGGCTGGCCGTCAACAAGTGGGGCAACATCATTGTGGATGAGAACGGCAAGAGTTCGATCGACGGCATCTACGCCGGCGGCGACATCGTGCTGGGCGCCGCGACGGTGATCCTCGCGATGGGCGAAGGCCGCCGCGCCGCCGCCGCGATCAACGCGTACCTGGCCGCGAAATGACACTGGTAGTCTGTAAAACCAAGACCGCCGATTTTCTCTAGCCATGATTACAGGATTAACATGATTGTGATAAAACAGTTACATCATGAAAAGTAATCGGTCAGCGAAAGGGGATGCGAGTATAGCGCGTGTTTTATGCGGAGCTCAGTCGGGAGCGCGGGCAACAACGTGTCATGTAAAAGGGCCGCGCGGTCATGACGTACACGCAGTACCGCTTCCGGTAGGGACGCCTCGCCGAGGCGTCCGCTGCGGTCTCGGCGAGACCGCCCTACCGGTTTCGCGCCCGACTCGCGTGCAGACTTTCATCACATTTCGGGCGGGGACGCCCGCGCTCCCGACTCGCCCGCCACCTTTTCACCAGAAACGCATGAACTGCGCGTATGCCTGTGACTAGCCGATTGCTCATGAAACGCCTGACTCCCAGAGACTACACGGTGCACGAGGAGGTGGCGCACAGCGCGATCCACGCGCTGGGCAGCCATCTGGGGGCGGCGATGCTGGCGCTGATGGTGGTGTTCGGCGCGCAGAGCGGCGACCAGGTGGCGTGGAAGGTGGTCAGCGGCGCGCTCTTCGGGTTTTCCATCATCCTGCTCTACACGGTCTCGTCGGTCTACCACGCGGTCATGCACCCGCGCGCCAAGCAGGTGCTGGAGGTGTGTGACCACATGGCGATCTACTTCCTGATCGCCGGTTCCTACACGCCCTTCACGCTGGTCACCCTGCGTCCGCACT
>Ga0209407_1001544_pt1 | contig 23780 bp, 20 predicted proteins | sample AD_JPNHG3_MetaG_FD_184410 | JGI IMG/M metagenome (GOLD analysis project Ga0209407, IMG submission 184410) | Active sludge microbial communities of municipal wastewater-treating anaerobic digesters from Japan - AD_JPNHG3_MetaG (SPAdes) (version 2) | ecosystem: Engineered > Bioreactor > Anaerobic... | reverse complement strand
AGTTAGTTCTTTACCAAAATTTATTTCACCTATTGCTGATTTTGCACTAGATTCAATATTTTTTCCTATACCAGTTAGTTCTTTACCAAAATTTATTTCACCAATAGATTTCATTTCTGAACTTTCACCTATTGCTGATTTTGCACTAGATTCAATATTTTTTCCTATACCAGTTAGTTCTTTACCAAAATTTATTTCACCAATAGATTTCATAGCACTATCTATTTCAGATTTTTTTTCTTCAACTGCATTTTTCATAACATTTTTTATAACTGGTAACATTCCAATCATACTTGATTTTATTTTTTCAGATGATTTAGAAATATCAAAAGGCATTCCAAACATTGGATCACCCGCAATACCAAGATTTCTAGATAATATAGTTGACATTCCTTTTGTAAATGCTGTCATTATCGGCGTATAAAAATCATCAATAGAAGTTAAAGGAGAAGATGCTGGAGAAGAAGATACATAAGATGTAGCACTTGTATCTAAACCAGCTCTTTGAAGATCATCAAAATTTCTTAATCCTTTTAATTGCCAATGCCATGGTTCTATCCCAGGCATTGGTAAACTCAATCCAGCAGACTCCATAAATGGTTTTACAGCATTTATATCATGTTTATGTATATCTATTGCCTGACCATATTCATGATATGATTTACCAGGAGGAGCTGCTTTTGTTCTGGTTCTACCACTTATATAATCATTATAAAGCTTTGTTTGTTCTTCTGTTGTGCGTCTTGCAGATGCAATGATTGGAAATCTACCATATCTTGATCTAAATGCATCAAAAGCATTAGCTACTCTTTCTTTAAAAGGTGACGATAGTCCAGATAATTGTGGAACTTCTGAAATAGCATCTCCCATAGGGCTATTATAATATGTTAATGGAGTTGTATCAACTTCTTCATTAACTGATATTGATGTATCATTAAATCCTCTATTAATCCAAAATCTTTTCAAATCAGCATTTGTTTCTAACCTATTTTCGCTAATATATGGATTTTTTGTCATTGCTGTTGTTGATAATGTATCAGATACTTTTGCTATTTCATTTTTTAATACGTTTATTCCCGCAGTATGCCCAAAATGATGACAAGCATATAAAGTCCACGGTGTTACAGCAAGTCCATTGGCTGTTAATAATGATATTGATTTTTTTGTATAATTTTCAATAGCCTGACGTTGCTGTTCTTCTGTAGCTAATAAAACACTGCTTGGTGCTCCTGATGGTTTAAATTCATTCCAAGCAAGTTGTTTAAAACCATATAGATTTCCTTCTTTTTTACCAGAATTTTCAGCTTGATTTACTTTTTCATAATAACTTGAAGAATCAATAGGTGCTTTTTCTTTTTCTTCTTTAGTATCCAATATTTCTCTGAAAAAACCAGTCAACCACTTTACTCCATAATGAGCTCCAGTAGCACCACCAGCTATTGTACCCGCTGCTGTACCTATGCCAGGTAAAACAGCAGAACCAGCTGTTCCACCAATAGCACCACCAATAGCACCACCACCAATTCTACCTACTGTATGTGCACCACCAATAACAAGTCCTCTAAGAAGGCTACCTGTTTTCATGGTTTCATTAACACCTTCCATGACATCGGAAAAAAGTCCCAATTTTCTCCAAAGGAATCCAACACCTTTTATTTTTCCAATAGCTTCATTTTTTTCAGTCAACCATTTTAAAACATTAGATGCTTTTGATGTTGTGCTTATTGGACTGACTTTTTCTGAATCTATCAATCCACTCCAATTTAATCCTTTAATTTTTCCTATCAAACCAGGTTTTTCAACTTCACCACCACCAAATCCACTCATTCCCATTTTAGTTGATTTTAATATATCAGCATATTTGTTAGCTTTAAGAGCAGCACCTGCTCCTATTCCCGCACCAGATATTTCAGTAAAAGTATCACCATAACTTTCTAAAGCTTTAATACCAGAATATTTTCCTTTTTCATCTTTCTTAACTTTTCTTATTTTTTCATTTGTAAATTCTACTATATTTTTCGTCACATCTCCAGTAATATTCCAAGCTTTTCCTAATATTTCTTTTAAAAATCCAAAGAAATCACTATCACTGCTCATAATTTTATATAATGTTGATAAAGCACCAGCACCAATAATTGATTTTACAATCATCGGAATAAGTGGTATTAATAACGGTATTAAAGTAATTAATCCCGATGCTAATTCTGTAAAATCAATTCCCCCTTTTCCTGTATCATCTTTTTTACCGCTAAATTTTGAAGATACTACATTAGAAACTGACTGTTTAGCAGAGCCCCAACCTTTCTTAACATCAATCCAAGATTCTTTAAATTGTTTTCTCCATGCTTTACTAAAAGGAGTTAGTTTACCCAATCCCCTTTTTTCTTCCATTTCTTTTAACTTTTTTTCTTTCAAAAATTGAAGTTCATCTAATCTTTTCTGCCCAAACAATATTCCAAGAACTCTTTTGAGAATATTAGTTTGTTCTTTTTCATCTTGCTTTGGTTCTTTTTTCTTACCAGTATATTTACCACCACCTGATAAAATACCAAATATTCTTTTAAGCCATCCAGTTTGTTCTTTTTCTTCTTGAAGTTGTTTTCTTCCTATTGAAAACATCATTTTAAATGGTGAAATTGCTATTTTCTTTATAATAGAACCTATATCTTTGAAGATTCCCCAACCAAATTTAAATAGGCTTTTTCCAAGCTCAAAAACATCACCAAGTTCACCAAGAACATCATGAAAATGCTTACCAATAACACCGGTTAATCTATTCCAACCATCACGGAAAGATGCAAATAATTTAGTATTTAAAAACCAAGTCCATGTCTTTATAAATGGTTTTGTCCATTTATATTGCCAAAGTTTTCTTTCTAATTTGTATTTTTCGTTTAATGATTTTAAATAAGCAGCATATTCATCTTTATGTTTTTTATCTCTGTATTCTTTATCTATTTTTTCAGCATTTTCTGTCATTTTAGAAGAAGGCATAGATTTATTCTGTATTTTAATAAGTCCATTTATTGATGATGTAAGCCCTGTAATAGATGTGTTAAGCAATCTTATTGTTGAAGGGTCTATTGTTGGTACTGGCATATTTCACTACCTTCCAAAAATCAATTTATCTTGTTGTGCAGCATGTTTTAAGTTTTCTGTTTTTGTTTTCATATCTCTTATAACAAGATTTAACAATGCTTCTCGTTCAAAATCTGGTAACAAATTACTTTCTTCTATACCTATATTAGCTTTTGATGCTAAGTAATATTGTTCTTCTGTTATCACTTGGAGATTGCTACCTGCTGTCACCAAGTAAATTAGTAAAAAAAACTGTCTAATGGTATCTCTCTTTTTGTGCTATTACCACAATGTTCACATTTTATTGGTATAGTAAAGTCTAATCCAAAATCTTTAGATTCAAACCATTCAGTTAATTTTGCCATTTCATCTTGTGTTAGATTGTCTAATAAATATATTCTATCATTTATATCAATTTCTTCTTCACCTTCTGGTGTGATAACTGATTTTATACAAAGTGCATTTGTTATCGTAGATAACATCACAGCTCTTTGAAGTTCAGTCAATTCAGTATCTTTGGTTGAATTTTTCAAAATTTCAAGAGCATCTAACTGTATTTGTCTTGTTATCAATTCAATTCTGATATACAAATTATCATTTATTTTTATAATATTCCAATCATCATCAACTTTTGTTGTTATAATTTCAACTTTTTTGGGTTCTTTTCCTACTTCTATTAGTGATATTGATGAACCTTTCTTTGCTTTCTTTTTAGGTGTTTTATCAACTGGTTCTTCTTCAATAGGTGGTAATATTTTAGTTCTATCCATTTTTTTCAATGGTAATTCACCTAAATTTATAGTATGTGATGTTTGTGAATCACATTCAGGGCATTTAGTTTGAAAAGTATAGTTGCTTCCTTTTGTTGCCCTTCTTATTTCTACCAGAAGAAAAAATCTATCTTGTAAATACATTGATTTTACATCAAAATCTTCTGGAAAAACAACACATTCATTTATAAGTTCATCAAGAGCTTCTTCTATTGAAGATGGATCATCTGATGTTTCATATAACAACAACTTTTTAATTTGACCTGTTGTTATTGGTTTGTACTTAACAATCGAACCATCACTTGGAAGTTCTGATTCAAAAGTATACATATTTAAATACCTTTTAAAATTTGACATTTTTTACATCCTCCTATTATCCACGTTTTATTATAAAATTATTATTTCTATAATAATTAGTTCCAATATACTCTAATCTTTTAATCTTTGGTAATTCACCTTTTGTAAAAGGAATTTCAAATTTTGATAATTATTTAGTATTGAAAAGTTTACCAGCTGATTCCAATCCACCCATTTGAAAGAAACTTCTTACACCACGTTTCATTATTTGTGATAAAGCGCCAGGTTCACTTTCAGTTACAGTATGATATTGATATGTAAATGTTATATCAACAGTTGCTATATCACTATTACCATAATCTAGCTGTACTTGTCCTATTGTTTTTGGCCATGCTCCATATAGTTTATAAACACAAACTGTTTCACCAGAATCATAGCCTAATAAATGAACTTCAGGATCAGTCATATATATAACAGGCTTACCATAAGTATTTGATTCTGAATCATGAATGATTTTCTGCCAATTATAAAATTTTCTTAGCAATAATCCATTTTTATCAACATTGTATGTTACAGACCAATCATTAAATGTTTGTTTTCCAGCCATTTTATATTCATGTCCCATCCAACCAGTAGTTATTTCTTCAAATGTTGATTCTGGTAAACTACTTGATCGAACATAAAATTCTATTCCTTTCATACCACCATGAGTATTTAAAACACTAAGTGCTGAACTTCCAGCAGTTAATCCTGTTTCTATTAAATTTTCTGTATTTAAACTATCAAATCCACCAGCCATAGCTTGCTGAATTGTAGCTTTTGCCGCATTACCCCAGCCTGGAAATATCATATTAACATAGAAGTTATACTGTTTTGCTCCACCTGTAAACGAAGCAGCATAAGAATTAACATCCATTTGAACTTTCATAATTATTTACCCGATAATGTATTAACACCTTGTTTTACTAAATTTTGTAATCCTGAAGGAACATCTTTAGAATATTTAAAATATAGATATGAAAATATTACATCAACTGTTGCTATACCATTAGCTGTATAATCCATTGAAACTTGTCCTATTGATTTAGGCCAAGCACCAAATATTTCATATTTTGCAAATGAATTTCCTTGATAATCAACAAGAAAAACCATTTGTTTACGACTATTTAATCCTTTATAAAATGGTGAACCACCATCTATACTAATCATACTATTTTGCCATATATGAAGTTTATCAAGGAGTTCTCCTTTATCATCTATATTAAATGTTACAGTCCAATCAGAGAATACACGATCTCCCGGTATTTTGTAATTAAAACCCTGTAATGGAATAACCTTTTCTTCAATTGTTGAATCAGGTAAATTAGTTGATTTCACAAGATAAGGATAAAAGTCTTTGCTAGCTCCAAATCCAAAAGTTGATAAAACAGAAGATGCCATTTCTTTAAATGCTTCCAATGTTTGTGAACCAGATTTTATATTTGTTACTGGAGCACCCATATCTAAAAATACAAAAAATAAATATTGTCTTGCACCACCAGTAAATCTTGTCTTATATGACTCTATATCCATTAAAAACTTTGCCATACTTTTCTCCAAATAAAAAGGTCTAAAGGGATTATTTTCCCTTTAGACCTTAATAGATCCGTTGAAGATTAATCTTCAAGTGGGCTGGTAATACTGTCTATTTTATTACCTATTTATGCGAATGTTGTTGTTGCTCCGTATCTTGTTTTATCAATAACATGATATAAATAAGTAAATGCAACATCAAACTGAACAACATCACTATTACTATAATCAAGTGTAGCTGTAGCAATATTCTTAGGCCATGCACCTACTAGTTTATATTTTAATATCGGCTGACTATTCAAATCAAGAAGTTCAAGTTGTTGATCGGCAAAATATACTGTTGGTGCGCTGTAAATATTAGTTGTTGGGTCATGAATAAGAGCAGCCCAATTATGGAACATTTGCTGTATTGCTGCATCTCGATCAACATTAAATGTTACAGTCCAATCAGAATATGTGTATTTACCAGCCATTTTAAAATCAAAACCTTGCCAATTAGTCATAATTTCTTCTGATGTAGTATCTGGAAGATTTGTTGCTCTTACAAGATAAGTAGCCTTTTCAGTATCACCACCAATAGCAGTTGGAAAGTTAGGCTTGAAATAGAATAAATAAGCCCTTGCCCCTCCCTGAAAATTAGCTCTATAGCTATCTATATCAAACTTTGGCATATGTTATTCCTCCTCTATTCTATTAAGCACCTGCTCCCATAAGCTCGGTGAATGAAGCTCCTGTTTTTGTTGCGATGAAGTTCAGAACGATAAATTCTGCAGCTCTTGTTGGTTTAATATAAATGTCACACCATAATTCATTGCGATCAATTCTTTCTGGTGTATTATTTGTTTCATCACAAACAACCATATAATCATAGATACCTCTACGAGAACGAACATCTCTCAAGAATGGATCAATCATATTAACCAATAACAGTCTTGTGAGATCATCATTTGGTTCAAATAAGAAATATTTTGCTGCTGTTGAAATTGCTTTTTCAAGAACTAAGAACAATCTACGAACATTAACACGATTAAATGCTGATTCTTTATCTAATAGTGTTTTTTGACCCCAAACTGATTTGCCTTGACCAGCAAAACTTACGATTGGGTTAATTCCATTTTTATATAGAATATCCCGTTCACCCTTTGTTGGGTTCCAAGCTAACCTACGGATATTACCAAGAAGTGCTCTGTTCAAACCAGCAGGTGCGAACCATGGATCAGAAACATCATCAGTATTTGCATATATACCAGCAATATGACCGGAAGCAGGAATCCAACGATAACGACCATTCCATTTATCATATACTTCAAGCCAATTACCATACAAAGCAGCATAACTTGTATTTTCATTCAATGTATCTTTACGATATGAACGAAGTGCTTCTGTTTCATTTCCTCTATTATTGATAACATCTGTTGACAAACAATCAAGAATAGCAATGCTGTCTTTACGATCTTCTGCAATACTTACAATATATGATTTTACAGTTGTTGATTTATTTGAATCTATAAAAATGTTTACATCTATTTCATCAGCATTTTTATACAAGTCAAAATCAAGTTCAATCTGTGCATCACTTATAGTATCACCATTATTATCTTGACCACCTTCAAATACTTGCCATGCTGATGTTGCAATATTAATATCCTGATCAAGGGCTGCTTCATTCATTGATATTCTAATGTATTGTGATGATTCATTTATCATGGATTCAGCATATTTTTTCTGACCTTCATCATTTATACGATTTTGGTCTGTTGAAACGTTCCATATTTCAACAGTTTTCCAATTAGCTTCTTTTACTTCATCTCCTTGACTTACTGCTTGAACAACAATAAGAAAATCTCTTGAATCAGTAAGTGGACTATCAATTCCATGTAAAACAGAATATGTATCCCATGAACTATTTCCACCAGAAGCAATTGCACTATATGTTGAATAATCTATACAAGCTACGCGAATATTATTCCCCCAAGCCCCTCTTGAAGAAGCAATTAAATAAAACGGATATGTACCAGAAACAGTTATTTCGTTTCCAAATTCATCAGGGTCTTCGCTTTCAAAATCACTTAATTTATAAGCATTTTCAGTAGTAAATGGTGTAAACGAATAAGATGCACCACCAGATGCTGCTTTTGTTCCAGCAAATGTTGCTGAAGTTGGCATTGTTCTTGTGCAATATAGAGCTGATCCATATCTCAAAAATCCCACTGCCGAAAGAATATCTTGATAACAAGATGAATCTGTTGTTGGTTTTCCAAATATTGATATAAGATCATTAGTACTTGTTATCAGTTGTTTCTTTCTTTCAGGTCCCTTATAGGTATTTCTAAGCACAGTTACAGCTATTGAAGTTGCTACCGCTGGTATTGTGGTAGTTAAATCTATTTCATTTACGTCTACCAAAGGTGATAGATAAAAAGCCATATGTTTATCCTCCTAATTATGGTTCTCAATACTATTTAGTATTATTTATATTATTTTAATTAAAAATATTTTATTATATTTTAACAATTTCATATCTATCAAATACCAAAGTAGCCGAACATTCAACTTGTGATTCACCTTCTCTTTGAGATAACATAACTTCACCAAGGCTTAATATCCACACATTTTTAAAAAGTATTTTCAATACTGTATTTTGAAAATTATCTGTTATTTTTAAAGAACAATCAACCATATATTCTGATGGTATGCTACTCGCTATATTATAATTATTAGATATTGATGTTAGCCAATTAAATAATATTGACCAATTATTATATTGTGAATCAACAATAAATTGTATGTTCCAAACATCAAATGTCATACCACCAACATGATATAACATTTTATTTCCTTGCCATTTTGATTCTGACTGATCAAGTGATACAGATGGTATAATGGTTCCAAATATATTTAGTACTAATTCTTTTGTAGCATCTAATGTTCTTTCAGTTGGTAATAATGGAATACCAAGCTGATAATTAGTAGATGTTGTTTTATTTAGATTAGTCATCACCAAAAACCTCATAATTATACATTATAGCAGCATCTTCATCATATCCAAGACCTTCAAGAAACAAACTTTCTATAGCTGTAGTATCAGCACCAGATGTAAATACTGTTTCTGTTCCGCGTTCTTCCCAAGATGAATCATTAGAAAAGAATCTTACTAATATTTTTTCAACGATACCAGAATTTATAACAGTAACACCACCTGAACCCATATTAAATCCAAGACCAGGTAAGCTTCCAGAAGCTGATGGTGGTATTTCTTCATAATCATTATAAGAACCACTACCTGGAACACTTCCAGTGGATGTACCTATAATAAGTGGCCTCATAACATATGTTTGAAGAGTAAAAGATACTGTCCATTTCAATACTCTCCAATCTTCTTCAGCCATATCTTCTGTAACATCTGGCGTTGCATTATTCAAAACAACCTTAACATCCATTCTTGCATCAAGTTCTGGAAAATAAACTCTAATAAAATTATGTGGAGCAAAAAATGGCAATATTTGCTCAAGTATTTGATCAATATCAACAATATGAAGTGCCCATATGTTCAAATTAATGCTCATGTTATAAGGCATTGCATTTTTAAACATTTTAAGACTTTTTGTTGTTAAATCTCTACTAATAACAATATCTTGTTCACGATTTGTCATTCTGGAAGCATCAAAATCAATAGCTGTAATATTAGCAGCCATAAGTGGTAATATTTCATCTGTTTTTTTACCACCGGATTGTTTCCAATAAAATGCCTTTTCTTTTGGTCCAAAAGTTAATGGAACTCGAATTATCTTTGTTGCATATCCATTATTATCGTACCTTGCAACATATATCGTTCTAAAAAGGTCTAAAAACTGTATTAGAGAACGTCTTATACTTTTATGAAAAAAATATCCCCTCATACAGTTTCATCTCCCAATTCTTTTATTATTTTTTCTTGTGCGTACTGTGGATATTTATATACTTTTATATCTAATAATATCTTTTTTATTCTTGTTTCAAGAGATGGATGCTCTTCAAAAAATGATAAAATTTTATATATAAATGTTGATATTTTACTTTCTGGTTGATAATATAATTTCTTCAAAGCACTTACAAGTATATCACCCATTCCTAGTTTAACTGCTATATTATCAGCTTCAATTTCCATTTCTTTTGACATTATAGTATTTGTTATATTTCCAGCATTCATTAGTAAGAAAAATGCCATTATAGAATAAAATAAACTACCCATACCTGAAGCTATAGTTAATGCGAGAAGTATAAAAGCATTTCGTCTTATAAATGTAATGTATGTATGTCTTTTAAGATAATGCCCATATTCATGTATAGCAATAGCCATTAATTCTTCATTTGTAAAATCTTCAGCTAACATTTCTTCTGTAAAAAATATATAATCACCTATTGTAAAAGCATTAGAAACACCTTCAATATTCAGTGTATATAACTTAAAACCAAGATCATTATAACCATTTTGATTAAGAAATTCTTTTACATTTCTTTCAGATTTTATATCTCTTTTAGATGATAACCAAAGATCATTATATGCTTTTATTATTTGATAAAGATAATAACCAATAGTTCCAGCAGCTATGGAGCTAAGTACTATTGATTCATTCTGTTTCTGTAAATATTCTTCAAATTTACTCATAATTACCTCAAATATATACTGTTATCTACATCACTACATGAATCAATAGTATCACTTTTTATTGTGTTATAAAGCTCTTTATTACTTGAAAATGTTTATCCTTATTAAGATGCCATTTATCTTCTGTAATTACTAAAAGTTCAATACCTTTTATTTTACATTGTTCAATTTTTATCTCATCACGTTTCATTTGTATGTATTGATTGTGCCAGTATAATCCATTATATTCAATAGCTTTATTTATTTCTGGGAGCCATATATCAAGTTCTAAATTATAACCAGTATATTGATTGGTGATATTTGATCTATCACCAACAATGATTTCACCTTTATATAAAGTTTTTATGAAATTAACAATTTCTTTCTCTGGACCAGATTGTTTATCCAATGGGCATCTATGACCCTGTTGAAAGTCATTGTATCTCATTTTTATATAGTGACCATCTTGACACATAACATCAAGCAATTGCCGATTATTCTTATAAGATGTTGATAATAATTTATATCCCTTTTGCTCAAAATATTCTTTAACATTATCTATCCTATGTCTAGTTGTTTGATTCGACCGTTCATTATAACATATTTGGCACCCATGTCCATTTCTGAATCTTGGGACTGTTGTAATATAAGGATTGTGGTTTTTATCACATTGAACTAATATCTTCTTACTTCCATAATACTCTATAAGTTTATATCCTCTAGTATTAAGTAGTTCTTCTATCTCCGGTATAGTTATCTTAGCAACACCATTACATACTGGACAACTAGTTTTACGTTTAAAATCGGCAAATCTTACTAATCTTCTATGCCCAAAAGGACATTCGACATCTATTTTTATAGATGATTTTACAAATTTACCATGTAATTTAAATCCTACTGATTCACAGTATTTTCTAACATCTTCTGTTGTTAATAATTTTCGTTTCATCTTAGATATATACTATCATCTACATCACTATATGAATCAATAGTATCACTCTGTTCTTCAATCCATTCATTATCACCATATCCAGACATTGGAACAGTTTCAGTGCAAACTTCAGTTGCAGTTGCTGACTGTTCGGAAAATCTATATGGTCTCAATACTAGAATGTATATCATTTTCTTTAGCTGAAATATTCTGTCATCATCATCAACATGAACTACTTCAAATTCACGATCCAACCATTTAATATAAATAACATCCCCAATATTTGGCTTAAGTGTTTGTGATATATCACGATTCCATGTTCCTATTGGTATATGACATGTTATTATATCACCACCAAACATACCAAAACTACTCCATAAATTTGGTTCTTCACCTACATCATATAAAACTTTTGTTTCTATGGGATCATCATATGTTGTGTTAGTATGTTCACCATAAAGTGGATCATAAGGAATATCGGTGTTTCTACGCCAATATTCAACTTCAATACCAGCTATATCAGTAAACTCCATCAGATAACTTTGAATAAGGTTATGTTCCTGATTAAACTGTAAATCATATAATGTCCATTTAGGTTTTGTTAAACCGGCATTAGGAAGTCGTGGCATTATTGATCTCCAAGAAAGTTTTTTAATCTTTTCATTTCATATTGTTGGTTCTTTTTCCATTCATTATGCCATATAATGTACAAGTCTATATTTTGTTTATCACAATATTCTTTTTTTACTTTATCCCTATATAATGTATCAACATCATTATGATAATATTCTCCATTGAACTCTATAGCTTTCCGCATTGATGGTATCCATATATCAAGCTCTAATGGGTATCCTGATATGGGATTTCTTATCATTGACCTATCATTTTCAATAATGGCAACATCTTTCAAACACTTTTTAATAATATTAACAACCTTTTTTTCTTCTTTTGAATATCTTTGTTGCTTGCTACATTCTGGGCATCTAATTTTAGCATTGGTGAAATGGTTAAATGTTGTAATGTATGGTTGATGATTTTTATTACATTGAACCTCTATTTTAGATACATTGTTTATATATTTTTCTGATAATAGTGTATAATTATCAATAGCTAAAATTTCTTTCACATATTCTATATTATTTCGAGATTTTTCAATATTACATAACATGCATCTCTTACCCTGATAGAAATTACCATATGTAACTTTATATTGATGCCCTTTTGGGCAAGAAACTTCAAGTAATTCCTTAGATGTTATATATTTGTCAGATATTAATTTATATCCATATTTTTCAATCTTATTTTTGACATATTCATATGTCAGCTTCTTCATTATTTATCCTTTATTGAAAAACTTAGCCTTGCATTATCCAACCACCTTCAAAGGGTTCTTCATTCCTTAGCTGTTCTTCAAGTTTTTCGATTTCTTCTTTACCTTCAGACATCAAAGCATCACCATCCATTTGAACATTCATGTTACCAATAGCTTGAAATGATCCAAATTTTCTTCTTATTAAGCCAAGATTCTGCTTTGATAATGCTGTTGCATAATCAAATATCCACATATTATCATATAAATCTTCATCAGTTCCTTCTAGTGTAAAACATCTCAATAGAATATAACCGGGACTATCATATGTTATACCATCTACTGTTATATATGATCCACTTAATGGTGGGGTTGGCATTATTTCTAATGTATTGGTATATCTATGATATTTGTATGTATATGTGTCAACTACATATCGTTTTAATGTTTCAAGAAAGTCACGAGCTATATGATATGATACTATTGTAAATTCTGATGTTGGTTTACCACCTATACCACCACGACCTAACATCTGATCGAACATACCTGCATTATACATATAATTACTAATTGTGAAAAGTTGATTTACACCACCATAAGGCTGTGTATCATATGCTATAACATCAATAACATCACCTGGTAGATCATAAGTACTAACACCACCTGATAACATTAATGTATAATATGTTTCTTGTGTTGCCTGTCCTACTGCCCATTTAATAAATCTTTGTCTTGAATAATCAATATTATCCTGTATAGTTGCATCTTCAAGTTCTATTTTTACCATTGGAAAACCAAGACGACGCTTTATCTTTTCTACTAAATTAGATTTTTTCATATTTTTTAATTCTCCCTATTATCTATTTATACTGAAAATCTTTAGTAATCCAAGAAAAATCTTCTCTTGGTTCAACATCTGAAAGGATACCCCAAGCATCTTCTTCATTATCATCTTTTTTTAATTCATATGTTTCTTCAAAAATCCCCATTTCTAATGTAAAACAAGCCCAATATAAAGCAGATACACAATCATCATGTGTATCTTTACCGAAAAATCTGTTATTTTGTTCAATAAAGCTTGATAATTCAGATACAGTATCATAATCTGTTATAAGTAAAGAACCATCTTCAATAAGTTTTTTCATAAGAAGAACAGCTCTAGGTTTAGTTTTTGTTGTAGCTCTTATACCAAGATCAGTACTTTTTGAACCACTATTAACAAGATTTTCATTTTCAAATTCCCACCATATCCTACTTACGACTGCAGCTCCTTCAGCATTATTTTCAACCATTATATATGCACTATTATAATAATATGATATTTTATTAATAACTTCTGAAAACTTATATACATCAATTGTATTATCCCTATATTTTGCTACTTGAATCATTTTTATAGGCTTCATTGAAATAATTTTTAACACTTGTATAACTGAAAAATTTTCACCAGTTCCCTTAGCCGTATCAACACCAATAATATATGTACTTTTTTTATCTGGTTTTTCATATATCAAGAACTTATTATCAAGTTGTGTTTCAACTGGTTCTTGAGTCAATGTATACAATGTTTCTAAACATTGTGGATCAATAACAGTTGCGATTGATCCCAAGAATTCAACATCATATTCCTGTTTAAACCTTCTTAAACCAAGATTTTTTTTCTGTATTTCAGCCCATTTGTCATCTCTACCCGGAACAACTCTCCAATCAAACTTTAAACATTTAAATTCATTTTCATTACGTTCTGCTTGTGAATATATTGTATGAAACTGATTAAAAACACCATTAGGTGTTGATACTATTATAATTTTAGCTTCTTCCGAAGCTGAAATAGTTGGATAGTTGGCTGACCAAAAATCATCAGCAATATGTTTTCTAACAAAAGCATATTCATCAGCAATTAACACATTTATTGTTCTACCACGAAAAGCATCTGATGAAGTGGCTGAAACCATAATTCGCGTTCCATTATCAAACTCAATAAACATTTTACTTAAAGATTTAACACCTGGTTTTAACCATACTGGTAATTCTTCATACATTATATTGATACGATGTAATATATCAATAGCTGATACTTGTTTATTTGATACTATACCAATTGTTTTATCACTGTTAAATATAGCATACCATAAAGCATAACTAGCAACTGTTGTAGATTTTCCAGACTGCCTTGATAATAAAAAAATAGTAAATCTATTATTAACTATTAGATTTATCATTTCTTTTTGATATAAATATGGATCAAACGACAATCTTCCTTTATCTGGATGGACTATTTTTATATATTTAAAAAAATACCATATATCTTCTGAGCATTTTTTGAGTTCTCTAACCTCTTCAAGAGTATATTCATGCTCTTGTAATGGTTTTTTAATATAATCATCATATTTTAAACCCACAGATTATACCTCCTAATCGCAATAAAAAAACCTCAATAGCTATTTATAAACTATTGAGGCTCTTTATAAAGATGATAATTATATATTTATATGATAAAATAATTTTGATCTAATGGATTTGCTACGCTATGGGTAACATTAAATCCTATTTTGTCATCCTTTTCCACTTTAAAAATAATATCTTTATTGTCTTGTTTTGTTTCAAGGATAACAGGACGACCCCAAAGATGACAAATATGACGCATTGTTTCAACAGCATATCCTTTATCTAAAGGCGCTCCTGCGAATCTATGAATCATATATAAACTTCCATTATCATTATAATTACCATTAAGTATTTCAATCTTTGGAATACCGCTATGTGCATAACTATTTATAATAATTTGTCTAACTTCTTCTGCGGTATGATCGGTTACAATATAATCATAGTAATTTCCTTGATCTACTACTTGATATATGTATAAATCAAGTTCATGAACTAACTCTGATGTTAAAAAATCTTGCATAAAAAACCAATCAGTATAAGACCTTATAACTTCTCTAATTTTATCAAGACCTTTACCATCTTTAGTATCCCATTCTTCTTTTTGTTTTTTGTTTTTACATTGTTCATATTCAAATCCATGGCGTCCTTTATCCCATCTATCACGAATATTTTCAAAAATTCCACAACCTATATGATAAGGATTAAGACTTACATATCTTTTTGCTTTTACAAGAGAATTAGAATAATTATATTGACCATGTTCATCATTTGTTAATAACCCCTCATTAAAAAGTTTTTCCATTACAAACTGATGCACAAAAGTTGCAAATCCTTCATTTATTGTTTTAGTTTTTATCATTGGCCAATAATACTGTCCTTCACTCCTGAGTGTTTCAAGTATATCAATCTGCCAATCATCAAGTATTTTAGAATTATCAATAATATATCTCAAAATATCCTCTATTGGTTCAACTGGTGATGTTGTTTTAATTTTTTCCCAAAGTCTTCTATTATATTCATCATCTCCAATTGGTTTATTTGATTTTACTAAATCACCATATTTGGAATATTCAATCCTTGCTATTTTTTTCTTCTGTTCAAATACCCTTTTCTTTCGTTCTTCTTCTGTTTCTGTTTCAAAAGGACTAGAATGCCATTGAATGGAATGACCCGCATCAATAGTTCTTTCAACTTTATCAATGCCGTATAGTTTTTCATATTCATTAAAACGAACAGATGCATTAAACATTAAATCCATTATATCATATCTATTATTACTAAACCATTTGTTCATCTTGAATATGGCGGAATGTCCAAAACAATGAGCCATTACTAATACTTGAACAGCAAATGGATTAGTATTCATTAAATACGCTCTTGCTGGATTTGAAAAAATGATTACTTCATATGGTATATTATTATCAAGATTTTCATAAATGGTTCTTTGTTTTTCATAATCCCTTCCAAATTTCCAAGAACTAATATTTGTGGGGATTCTATAAGCCATTATTTCAAGCATTTTTTGATATGGTATTACATCCCATTCAATAGGGACGTATTCTATTTTCAAATCATCTTCTATTATTTGAACTATCCTATCTTCAATTTTTGATAATCTGTTTAAATCACTTTTATTCATTATCAATTTCCCTTCTTTGGTGTAAATAATAAGTGTTTCAATGCTGGATAAACATCATCTTTACTTGTTATTTTACATGCTAAAATATGTTTATCTACATCTTTATAATAATTTTTACCATTTTCTGTTGAAATTTTAAAATTAAAACTTTTACATATTTTATCTAAAAGACTTTGAGAATTTTCATATGTAGGATATGAAGATGGTATTATTTCAAGGTATCCAAGCATGTTAATATCTTTAGAAAGTATCGTGTTTATTGAATCAATGGTTTTATTTGTATCAAAATCCTCACCATCGCTACAATAAATGACATATTGGTTCCACATATCAATGGAATACTTTGTTTCAATAAGATATGACGCTAAATCAAAAGCAGTATGACAATACGTTCCACCCGATTCTCCCTTCTTGAAGAAAGTATCTTCATCAACAACTTTTGCTTCTGTTGTATGAACAATAAATTCAATAGCTACATTATTATATGATTTTTTCAAAAATTGAACAAGCCAGAATAAAAAAGACCTTGCTAAGTATTTTTTATCAGTACTCATAGAACCTGATGTATCCATCATAGCATAAATAACACAGTTAGAATGAGGCTCCATTTCTTCTTCAATCTGCTTAAATCTCAAATCATCATCTTCAATAAATATATCATCTGGATTTACATTTGGATCAACCTTACAATCTTTAACAATTTTTATTGCTTCTTCTAAATCACCAAAAGATTGAACAAGAGACCGATAAGCATCATCCTCGGAACATCCAGTTTCGTTAATTATTTCAGATACATACAAGGCTGTTCTTTTAATAGACTCAATCAATGTTTTTTTCTTATGAATCCTTGGCCTTGTTCCAACTTTAGATATGGAATCAAACTTCCAACCAACAGGAATAAGTTGTTCTGTTTTTATTTTTTCTTCAATATAAGGTAATCCTAAATCTTCAAACATTATTTTGATAAGATAATCAATATCAACTTCAGTTTCAATAATGTCATCACCAAGTTGATTTCCAGCTTTTCCATCTTTACCTTGTTGATCTTTTTGTTTTCTACCAATAACATCACCAGGATTTGCTGGTCCTTGACCAGCGCCAGCTTTGTTACCATTTGATGAACGATAAACAAAACGATAATCCTTCAATCCTCTAACAGGTATCTTTACTGTTTTACCACTTTTACGACTAATTATTGATTCTTCAGCAATAACATCTTTAACATTTTTGCGTATATGTTCATCAATTTTATTTCTATGGCGTTGTGAATCCCTTATAGAACGACCAGATAAATCCCACTCTTTATGATCTACTATACTCATCTATATTTCCTCATTTTTTATATGTATAATATCATATTTATCTATTTCTGTAAATAAAAAATGCCCCTAAAGGGGCATTTTTTATTTTTAACATTCATTCGTAATGTTCATTAAGATTCTTTTCGCAACACTTCACTAATAAATTGGAGAAGTGTATTAGCACAGTGTTCACAATATCCTTTGGTAATAAGTCTATCAAAAACATCCTGTCTTCGTTTCTTTGTTTTTTCATCTGTAGCTGCTTTATTAGCCAATGTAAGATTAACAAGGTCTTTCAATGATTTAATTAAAAACTTTTCAATAGCATCTTTCAAAGGAGCATAGTCTTTAAATGTAAAAGGCAATCCCCTTTCCAACAAAGAAGCCTTATGAACAAAAAGACCCTGCCTAAACTCCATTTTACTATTAACAGGAACACCAATAAGCTCTTCAATCTGCCTCATAAGTTTTTCATCAGGATCACTTGATTCACCAGTCAACATATCCTGAACCTTTTCTTTACGACAAAAAGCGGAAGCGTTAATCATATAATTATCAAATAATGATTGTGCTTGTTCTTCATAAGCAGAAATAAATGCCATATTTACTTCTTTACGAGCAATATCTTTAAACTCAGCACTTACAGACTCTTTTTCACCTAACAACATTGCCAAATATCTTTCTTTATCTTTATCTTCAATACCCATCTGATGATCAAAATTTGTTCTCAAAGAACGAATAAGATCAATAGGATTAATACACTGTTTATCTTCTTTCATACCCAATGCTACATTAAGAGCATTGATAATAAATCGTGGACTGATTCCTGTAAGTCCTTCCCCCTTTGCTCTTCCTTCTTCACGAAGGGCTCTAACATCAACCTCCTGTTTCCTCATTTCTTCTGTAATTTCACCATTATAAATCTTCATCTTTTCAACCAAGCTGGAAACTTTAGTTGAAGGTGTTAAACGACTAAGAATGGCAAATTGCGCAGCCAGCTTAAGAGTATAAGGAGCGATATGAATATTACGAAAATCGGATTCTTTAATAAGTTTTTCATAGATTTTTACTTCATCATCTACTCTCAAATTCCATGGAACATAGATAGGATAGATACGATCATGTAGAGCTTCATTTTTCTTTTCACTTTTAAAAGAATCAAATTCCACTTGATTTGTATGCCCAAGAATAAGTGTATCAATATACATCTGAGGGAATCCAGGTGATTTAATTAATTGTTCTTGAGCAGCAGGAATAAGAATATAATGAAACTTTACATCTGCCTTCAAAATTTCAATATATTCAATAAGACCACGGTTGGCAACCTGAAGTTCACCATTAAATTCATAAGCACGAGGATCAGTTTCACCATACCGTGTCATTTTAGACATATTGACACGACCGATAAGCTCAGTAACATCTTGACTTTTTACATCAGAAGGAGCAAATGTTCCAATACCTTTTCGCCTCTGTTCAGAGAAAAATGTTTTAACAACAGAAACATCTTCCCATTTAACGTGTCCATTTTCAGTATATTCATTATCCACCATCATCTGGCAAACTGGACATAGATGACCTTCAATTTTTACACCGAGCTGGTTTTCCCAATAAGGACGATCATTTAAAGGAATAAGATGAAGTGGATCTTCATTGATTGGACATCCTTTAATAGAATATATAGGTGTATCATCATTTTCCAATCCCCTTTTAATAAGGGAAGCAATAGTTGATTTACCTGAAGATACAGGACCAACCATAATAAGAATTCGTTTTCCCGTTTCTGTTCTACGAGCTGATGCTTTTAAGAAACGCATGAGATCATGGATTGGTTCGAGAATTCCATAAATCTTATTATCAAAAAATTTATATCGAACCATATCATCGTAAGAACGTGTTTTCAATTCGTCCGGTATATCCTCTACACCATATTTCATAATCATATTATAAATACGACCCGGTGCAAATTGTGCAATTTCTGGTGATTCTTTTACCAGATACAAATAATCTAATGTTGTTCCTTCCCATTCAGAATTATTTAATTTTGATCTTTGATCTAAAATAATTTGTTTAAAATCAGGGGTTCCGTTCATCATATTCTCCTTCTCCTTTAACATTTTCAATTAATTTATTTTCACCTTTAAGGAGTTTCAATAAATCTTCTCTATTAGTAACTAATATATTTTGATTTCCTATTTTATTAATATTGGTTATTTTTCTTTCTTGTAATTGTATTTGTTTTTCTTTTAATTTTATCATTTCTAGCTTGGTTTGTAAATCAGCAAATTGATTACTGATATTTCCCATTACAGAAGCTATATTTGTTATTGATTCTACTACTTTTGCCGCTACTTCAGCCATACGAGCACTAAAGTTTCCATTTTCCATTTCATTTATAATGCGATCCAAAATCAAATTAGCTTTTACAACATTTTCTTGTAAAACCCTATCTGGTGTTATTTGTTCTTCGGGAATATTATATTCTACTTCAATGGGTTCTTGTATAACACCAAATTCTTCCTGTAGCCTTTGTAAATCAATTTCTGACATATATTCCCTTCTCTACGACTTATTTATAAAACATATTATCATAATAACCTTAAAATGTAAAATAATATTTTTAATAATTTACATTTTTCAAAAATGCGTTATAATAGATTTATCTGAGGGGGCGGGGAAATATATTGCATTTGTTATACTTTTAAAAAATTCTAAAATACATTTGACAATCTATAAAGAAAAATATTATAGTTAACACTATGAAAAAAGACAGTATAATTAGTTATCAGCTTTCTTAGATAATTCTTGATTGACAATTTACCATTATGTAAACTAAAAATTTACATAATATGATTATTATTTACATAATAAGGCACTGCACCAGACAGTAATTCCGATGCGATCTATAACCGCCAGTGAGATTGATCGTTATTTGGAATGTATATCTAACCATTTTTGTTTGTCTAATTTATAAACAATAGTTCCTGAATTTGCAACTGAATATACTTTGCCTTCTGACATTAAATTCATTATTTGTTTATGAATCATTGGTTTTCTTTGAAAGGTTTTACCTGTATCTGTATAAACATTTATAAATCCATTTCCTTTCCATGATACAAAATCAAAACCAAGTGTTTCCATACTTTGAGCAGAATTATGGTCTGCATCTACATAAAATAACAACGATTTAACTTCAACATCATTCTTACCTATTTTAACTATTGGATAATTTTCTAAAAAATATTTAATACATTTGCTAGCCCCTCCTATTACTTGTGTATTAAGAAGTGTTGCAACTCTTATAATTTCCAACTGTCCTGGTTTATTATGATTATAAAACGCACTTCCAAATGTATAAACATAAACCAAAGTTCCTTTTTTAAATGGTTCTTTATCTTTCTTTAAATAAAGACCTATATTTTTATTGGCTGGCCTATAACCATAGAAACAATTAAGTTCAAGAAAAGGTCGTAGTTCTTTATTTGAAACTATTCCTATTTCACATTCTCTTGCATATATTCTATTTTGTATTTTTCCAACAGCTGTTTTTATATATGATTTTAATACTTCCCATTTTCTCGGATAATTTTTTATTATATTACCATTAGATTCTTTTATATCATAACATTCATTTATTTCAAAATCTTTTATCCATATCGTTCTTATTCCATTATCAGCATTTTCATGTGAAATATCAATAAAATAACTGTGTTTAATGCCTTTTATACCAAATCTCTTACTATAATCCATTTTATATACATATGAATTAACATATCTTATCTCTATAATCTTATCATTAAGACCTTTTACTGTAAAAATACATTGTGTATCATTACCATCTGGTTTGTTTACAGTAAAAGGTATATCATTTTCATTTAAAAAATTACTAATTTTTTCAATGTTTTCACAATCTTTTGACATTTTTTAACCCCTTAATATTTCATTTTTTATATAATTTAAACAATTTTCTTTATTTGTTATCCATTTTTGCTCATCAATTATCAATAATCTTATTTCATTATTATCACAATATTCCCTTTTTATTTTATCACGATTCATAACATCTCTTATTGAATGCCAATAAACACCATTAAATTCTATTGCTATCTTTTTTTCAGGCATCCATATGTCCAATTCTAACATTTTATTAGTATATGGATTTTTAATAAGTGTTCGATCACCATTTATTATAGTTCCATTATAAAAGTTTTTAATATAATTTATTATTTCTTCTTCAGCTTTAGATTTATTAATTTTATTATTACAATAACACCTTTGACCTGATTTGAACCAGTTCCATTTTGTTTTCCATTCATGACCATTGGGGCATTTAAGTGTAATATAAGATAAAGCATTTTTATATGGTGTTAATAAAACATAACCTTCTTTTTGTATATATTCTTTCACATACTCGTTTGTAAATTTTACTCCACCATTACAATAAGAACATCTCTGCCCCTGTTGAAAATTATTATAACGCATAAAAATTAAATGTCCTTTTGGGCACTTCATCTTTAATTTAGTAATAGCATTTATATATTCTGATAATAATTCATATCCTTCATTTTCAAGTATTTTTCTAACATTTTCAGTTGTATTTTTAGCATTACCATTACAATAAGGACATCTAACACCATTTTTAAATCTCTTAAAAGAAACCTCCCATTCATGTTTATTTTGGCAAATAACTTTTAATTTTTTATTTGTGTTTTCATATTCATTTGATACTACTATATATCCATATTCATTAAAATATTTAAATACATTACTTTTTTCATATTTTACATTATTAGCACAATATTTACAACGATGTCCTTGTTGAAAATCATTCCATCTCATTTCGGTTACATGACCATTTGGGCATCTAATAGGTAAAGGAGCTTTGGCATTTTTATAATCACGAGATAAAAGTTTATATCCTTCGTTTCTTAATGACTTCTCGAATATCTCAATCATAATATACAATACCACCATCATATTTATAACATTATAAATAAACATTGTAAACATTAATGAATAATAGTTTACAATAACTGTTCATGACAGTATATTTCTAAAAAAACAGGTGGTGTTATGGCTTATAAAAAGGAATATATTTATGATTATATAAAAAAAGAAAGATATGTTCACTTATCCGAATTTAAAAATGTTATTACTAAAATGAAAATGATGTGTCCAGAAGGCCATAAATTTGAAATGACATTCTGGAACTTTAAACATAATCATAGGTGCCCAATATGTGCTAAAATTAAAAGAGCAAAATCGAATGAAAAATATACTGAAGAATATGTAAAACAGACGTTAGAGAAAGAAGAATATTCATTATTATCACCTTATGAAAAATCATATAGTAAGAATATTATAGTATCATGCCCAGATGAAAAACATCCACCATTCAAAACAACTTTTACAAGATTTCTTATCGGTTCAAGATGTAAAATGTGCTATCATCAAAACAAAGCTGGTAAATATTGTTTAAAAACATGGAAAGAATTAGAAGAAATAATAAATGTTGAAGGTTACAAGCTCTTACCATCAGAATATAAAAATCAACATACCCCTTTAAATATTCAATGCCCAAAAGGACATATATTCAAAATGAGATATGGAAATTTTCGAGAAAAACAAAGATGCCCTATCTGCAATTCAATAGAACAAAAATCATCACAAGAACGAGAAGTATTAGAATATGTTAAATCAATATATAATGGTGCTATAATAGAAAATGATAGAACCACAATCTTTAATAAAACTAATAAAAGAAAATATGGTTTAGAATTAGATATATGGATACCCGAAAAAAGAGTAGCAATAGAATTTAATGGTGTTTATTGGCATTCAATTCCATCAAAGCAAAGAACTGATTTAATC
>Ga0209407_1001530_pt1 | contig 23893 bp, 29 predicted proteins | sample AD_JPNHG3_MetaG_FD_184410 | JGI IMG/M metagenome (GOLD analysis project Ga0209407, IMG submission 184410) | Active sludge microbial communities of municipal wastewater-treating anaerobic digesters from Japan - AD_JPNHG3_MetaG (SPAdes) (version 2) | ecosystem: Engineered > Bioreactor > Anaerobic... | reverse complement strand
CTTTTCTGCCTTTAACCGCTTTAGAATTATTTCTGCATGGAAATCCAAATAATATTAAATCAATTTTAGGCAAACTTTTTAACCATGTTTCATTTTGATATATTTTTAATAAATCTCCACATTGTATTGTATTAGGAAAATTTTCTTGTGTAACTTGTATTGCTTTATTTTAATTTTATATACTTATTATCAACTTGACTATCTAAAAAATCATAAAAATTAGTATATTGTTTTTTTATATCAAATAGTATAGCATTAATCGATAAAAATTACAACTATTTTTACACGATTAACAAAAAATATGCGTGTAAAAAATCAAAAAGTTATTGCAAGGTATATTAACATTTTATATTAATATTATTTGCTCAATTTGAACTTCTCACAATCGTAATATATGTTAGGCATTTTTTCTTTTATATTCTTAATTTCATACCCTCTTATAGCACACACAACTTTAATTTTATTATTATTTGCAACATAAACTTGATAATATTTACATTTTGCAGAACATTTTGCCATATGCACCATCCTTTTATAGAAGGGAAGGCTAAAAAGCCTATCCCTTATTAATTAGTTGAACCTATTCCTCCCACCCTTTCATCTTTTACAGGTTTATCATTATCTGCTTTTAGGTATTTCTCAAAAATTCCCTGAGCGATGGCTTCGCCCTTGTTGATTGACAAAGTTTTATCTCCATGATTGATTAATTTTATCCATATATGCCCTTCGTTTAAAGCATTTGCGTAATCTGCATCAATAACCCCTACGTTATTAGAAAGTGTTACATCGTATTTAAACCCTAATGAACTTCTTATGTATATCTTTAATACTTCGTGGTCTTGCATATAAGCCTTAATTCCTGTAGGAATTTTTATTGTTTCGCCTGGATTTAATTCAAAGCTGAATGGGCTATATATATCATACCCAGCCGATTTAGCTGTAGCACGTCTTGGCAGCTTAATATCAAGATATTCTTCAGCTAATTCGTGCCTTTCTCCACCGACATCTTTAACATATTGTTCAAATGAAATTTTTTCAAAGCCTCTTTTTTTAGGGAATAAAAATTGAACATCATCAGCAGTTAATGTAATATTAAAATCTTTTACTAAATAATTCATACAAATTCCTCCTATTTTATATTAATATTTTACTGCAAATTGATTATCAGAAGCTAACCAAATTCCTAATACTTCATCAAATCGCTTATCCTTATTTGGTATATATCTGCCAAACTTAATAATTATATTTTTGTATTGTATTAATTCTTTTATTTTATCTTGAATTTCTTCAGGATAATAACCTGTGTAAATTACTATATCATCATTGCACTTTTGTCTAAACTGTTTTATAAATTCTAATACTTCATCAAATTGTAACATCGGTTCTAACCCACCTATAACAATTGCTTGTGCAATTGGATTGTTGAGGTATCTATCAATGATACTCTCAATAGATACTTCAATGTTTTTTTGTTGTGCTATTTGTGAATTTTGACATATAGAAATATCTAAATTTAATTCCTTTAAACATTTCCAATCACAATTACACATAGCAATCATCATAGATGTTTTTTTATAGTCTTGAAAATCTTCATCTATTATATATTTAATTTTCATTAAACTTGTACCAATATCTCCTTTCAAACTCTGCTTTACGCTCTTTATTATAAGAACTGCTTGGAGTTAAATAACCCACGATTCTTTGAAATGTATCTATAGTTGGTTCTTGACATACTGGGCATATATCTCCATAATAACCATGCCTATTTTTACAAGTTGATATTTTATTATTAAAAGCGAAATAAATTACGCCCTTGCCTGCTATATAATTTAATAAGTCCCATGCTTGGTCTTTGTTTGCAAATTTTCCATCAACATTTATATGGCATATTTGACCGCCGCCACATTTTTTATCAAGCACAGAACCTAATCTTATTTTTTCATCTAATGTACATTTTTCAGTTAGTGGTATCCATTGGTTTGCATAAATAAAGTCATTATACTTATTAGGATATAATCTATTATCTTTTTCACATAATATTACTGCACATCTTTCAGCAGGAACTGCTTCAACATTAATACTATAGTCAAAATTATAAGAATCTTTAACTTCATTAATAGTATCCATAATTAATGAAGCAAACTGTATACCTTCATCAGTATAGTATTTATTTCCAAATTCATCTTCTTTGATTAAACCAAAATGTCTAATGGTTTCATACATAGCACTTATTCCAATAGTATTGTATTGTCTGCTCATATCTATTAAACCTTTAGAATAATTAGGCAAAATTCCTTTTTCTATGTTTCTCTTTATAATATGTCTGACTATATCAAGCACATCAATACATAATTTAACTCTTTCTTTAAGTTTTTCAATATATTCTTCTTTAGAATTAGTTTCATAAGCTATCCTAACAAGGTTAATTGTATTTACCTTAACAGAACCTATTTTAAGTGATGTCCCTCCTATTGAGTTTATAAAACCTGTTAGTTTGGAGAAGTTATTAATGAGCCTGCAACAAGAACTCAAACTTGTAACATCTTCGCTAACAAAAAAGTTTGCATCACACCATTCTGTATTGTGGTCGCTACACCACCTTGCAAAATCTTCGTCCATAAATTTACCATTCTGGTATAATAAAGAGTAAGTAATAACTGGGAATGTAAACATCATTTCCTGTCTTGTTTTAGCAACGACTTTCATAAATGCTTTCTGGAATTCTATTATCTCGTCAATATGCTCAACTATATATGTACCATCTGGATATTTTCTATCTCCAAATATTTCAGCAAGATAATACCTGTCCATTATTGAAACATTAGTAAATGAACATTGATTTACTCTTAAATATGGCTGATTGAGTCCATAAATAAATTCTTGAAAACACTGGTCTCTATAATATTCAGGAGATATTAAATAATAACCATTTTTTACATCATTATACCAAAAATAGTATGCATGGACTAAAAAAGATGATATTCCACATGCTCCACTTGTTCTATTTGAAGTCCAACTTACAAATTCTTTTACATGTGCAACAAATGTAGTTAAGTGTTTCGGTGCTCCACCGCCAAATCCATCAACAAAATACAAGCCTTTTTGTACTACATCTTCTAAATCATACGCAAAACAATATGGAACAAACGAGGCAGAGTATCCATCATGCAAATACAAAGCACCACTCCATTCAGCTTCAAGCCATTCTTCTGCTCTTTTTGAACCATATTTTTTAGTTATTTCATAAAATGTTTTATTAAAAGACAATAATTTTTTTCTTGGCTTATTCATTTCTGATTCAAGAGAACAAATATCCTTTTGGCTTACATTAGCATTTGAATCTATTGATGCATCTGCAACAGTATCACTATCAATAAAATTATCTATAAAATCAGTATCACTTAATTGGTCATTATGTAATGAATTTAATCTTTCAAAATCTTCTCCATACTTAGCCTTCATTTTGTTTAAGGCTACTACAAATGGTAAATATAATTTAACATTTATGTCCATACTATATCTCCTTTACCCAGTTTATTGCTTCTAAATAATTCATTATATTTCCATCTACTTCAAGCATTGGTACAGATTTAAACCCTTTTTGTATTAAAATATTCATATCTGATACTTTTTCATATATCACTCCTTTCTCATCTAATTTTTGTTGCAGTATTTTACATCTTGGACAATTGTTTGAATAAAATGTGACTTTTATAACGACCACTCCTTTACACGTTTTGCTTTAGAAAATCAACAAATTTTCTTATTATTCTTTGTTGGTCAAACGGTATATTCTCATCGAAATTATCGTAAAATTTATTATGTAATTCGTCTATATTATTTTTAAATTGTTCTTTAATTTCTTGGTTAAAATATTTGTTTTTTTCATATTTCTCTAATTTCTGTTTATACTCTTTATATATTTCGTATTTGTCACAAACACTACTACAATCACAATTGCGTCCTGCACTCCAATATGATGTACAATTCATACATGGATTTTTAATTTCCTCCATCTATATCATCCTTTCTAATTGGTTTATCATCTATTGGATAGAAGTATTTATATGTAGGATTTTTACAAATATTTTGGAATTCCATATAATATTGATATTGACTTGGTATCGCCATATACCGCCAACACTCATTTTTCTTTTCACATGTTGGATTTCTGCACATTGCTATGTCAGGCATATTATACCTCCTATTTTATATTTATATTTTTTAATTCCTCTTTAATTGCTATAACCTTACGACTATATCTAGAAGAATCTATTCCTCTACTAACAAGATTTTTTGTTGCTCGTTCCCCCATATTGTATGACATCAAAACAATATGCTCATTATTGTATTTTTTTAGCAATTGTGACAACATATATACTCCTGCGTCTATATTTTGATATGGGTCTATAAAATCACTTATGCCTAATTCTTTAGAAAGCCATTTGTGATTAATGCTATTTATTTGAAAAAGACCATAGTCCTTGCTACCATTAGAATTTTTATGTACTAAATTAGGATTAAAATTACTTTCTGTTTTTATTACAGCTATTGCTAAATCATAAGGCACATTATATTCTTTACATTTGTTGTATAGGTATTTTTGAATATCTTTATTTAGTGGTATATCATATTCTGGAATAATTTCTTCTTCTTCCTCTAAAGTTATTTCAGGAATTGTTGTTTTTACAGGTTCATATATATTCTCTTCTTCTGCTATATTTATAGTATCACAAGGTTCATATATATTCTCTTCTTCTGCTATATTTATAGTATCACATTCATTATTATTTGTCAATATTATATTATTTGCTATATAAACTCCTGTAGCTGTGAATATTATAAAAACTATTAATCCAAAAATTATGCGTCTCAATGATATCTACCTCTCTCTCTTTTGTTTTAGTACAATTTTAACTTTCTTTCATTAAATCAAATAGTTTTTTATTTCTTCTTCTATTGGAACAAGTTTGTCGCTCCATGAATCATAAACTAATTCTCCATTTTGCCATTTCTTGAAGTCTTCCTTGGATGCAATACAAAGGCTATGTGTTGAACTGCTATTTGTTTCAAAAACACCTCTGCGAATTACTCTCATCTTACATTTCCTCCTTAATTTCCTTTATAATATTCATCATGTGGATAATTTACATTAATATCCACATTATAATCATCATTATCATTACCAGTAATAATAAAGCTTTCCGATGAAAACAAAAATTTCATAAGTTTATCTTCATCTTCACAAATTTCTAGAAAATCATCTAACTCATAAGAATGGTCTATATATCCATATGCCAAATACTTATACTTACCATCAGATGATGGTAATATTGATGGGTTTGATAGTTTTGTAAATGTATCCCCACTTCGTTTGTATATTGTGATATGTGGGCTTTCATAATGAACCACAGCTAGATACGTACCTGTTGAGTCAAATGCTACTCCATTCGCAGTATCTGTAGGCAATGTTGATGGGTCTGATAGTTTTGTGAATGTATCACCATTTCGTTTGTAGATTGTGATATATGGACTGCTATAATGAGTCACAGCTAGATATGTACCTGTTGAGTCAAATGCTACTCCCCACCCATAACTCGCTGGTAATGTTGATGGGCCTGGCAGTTTCGTAAATGTATCCCCATTTCGTTTGTAGATTGTGATATATGGACTGCTAGCATGAGCCACAGCTAGATACGTACCTGTTGAGTCAAATGCTACTCCCCACCCAGTACCCGTTGGTAATGTTGATGGGTCTGATAGTTTCGTGAATGTATCTCCGCTTCGTTTGTAGATTGTGATATATGGACTGTTATAATGAGTCACAGCAAGATATGTACCTGTTGAATCAAATGCGACTCCACGCACAGTATCCGTTGGCAATGTTGATGGATCTGATAGTTTCGTGAATGTATCTCCGCTTCGTTTGTAGATTGTGATATATGGACTGTTATAATTAGTCACAGCAAGATATGTACCTGTTGAATCAAATGCGACTCCACGCACATCATCAGTAGGTAATGTTGATGGGTCTGGCAGTTTCGTAAATGTATCCCCACTTCGTTTGTAAATTGTGATATATGGACTGTTATAATGAGTCACAGCTAGATATGTACCTGTTGAGTCAAATGCTACTCCCCACCCAGCACCCGTTGGTAATGTTGATGGGTCTGGCAGTTTCGTGAATGTATCTCCGCTTCGTTTGTAGATTGTGATATATGGACTGCCAGTATGAGCCACAGCTAAATACGTACCTGTTGAGTCAAATGCTACTCCCCACCCAGTACCCGTTGGTAATGTTGATGGATCTGATAGTGTGTGAAATTTTGGTTCTTCAAATTCATATTTAATATTGTGAGAATCTAGTATGGTTTTGATTTTGTATATCAAATCATACCTTTCATTGTCTAGTATGGCGGTATATAAATATTGTGCTTTTTCATAATGCGTAGTATATTTTTCATGCTCCCAACCAAATTCGCCTATTGTAAATTTTATAAAATCTTGCTTATCGTCCAGGATGTTGTTTTTAGTAATACATATTGAATGCGTACTACTTGAATTTGTTTCAAAAACACCACTTCTTATAACCTTCATACATAACCTCCTATATATTATTTTTATATAAAATCTTAGCCGAAAACCACGACGGCTTCAGCCTCGTGGATGAAGGCTTATCCTTGTTCTTGAATATATTTTTCTATAACTTCTTTACTTACATTACCTATACTACAAACAAAATATCCATTGCTCCAAAATGTTTGCTCCTTCCAAAATTCTTTACTTAAATCCGGTAGTTCACATTTTAATAAAAAACATATTTTATACAAGTAGTCTTATCACCTACTTATATAATACCACAAGTTTTATATTTGTCAAGTATAATTTTATATTTATATTTTATAAAAATTCACTATTTGCTATAGTATATTCTTCTATCCAATATTCTTTTACATCCTCGTTTTCAATAAACTTACCATCCTTAAATATTTTCTGAGATTTTTTCTTACTCTTATTGATATATATAACATCACCTGTTTCTATTGGATATTTTTCAAAATCCCATTTACTTACTTTCATGATGCCTGTAGTACCTTTTGCTAAACAGTATAAATTAAGTTTTGGAGAAAATTTAGTATCAATATCCATAACATACGCATATCTTGGATTTATATTAGGAATTGTCGTTTGAATATATCCTAATAATTCTTGTTCAAATTTAATTTGTTCCTTTAAAGATATTCTTTTATTAGGCGTTATACTTTCAATTTCTTTTAATGCAGTTATACGCTTTATTTTTGTATTGTCTTTATATTTTTTATCATATTTATTACTTCCTCCAGTAAACTCTTTATACACATTACTTCCTTCAGTAAACTCTTTATACACATTCAATAGTTTACCGTTTTCTCCAAATTGTTTGAAGTAATTTAATTGTATTAATATACTTATTTGTCTTGTGTTTGCTGATGTTTTTTCTACAATGTCTACAAGCAAATCAATAAAACTATTATATTTATTTTTGCTTAATTCATATAGCTCATTTGCTACTTCTTTGTTTAGATATTTAATACTTGCACAACCTCTGTATATAGTGTTTTCTACTTTATCAAAGAAATAATCAGCTTTTGACTTACCAAACTCTATAGGTTTTACTTTTATACCCTTACTCTTTGCATATTCAATTATCTTTGTAGTTTTTTCTTGATTGTCTTTGTTTAATAATACTGTCAAATACTCTATGGTATAGTATTTTCTCAAATAACCACAAGCAAAACCTATCATACTATATGGCAAACTATGATTTAAAGAAAACAAATAATCGCTTGCATCTTCTATAACTCTTAAAAATGATTCTATAATCTTTTCTGCTTCTTCTTTTGTGGTATTATATTTTTCTTGCATTGTTTTTATAAAACCATCTTTTATTTGTGGTATGTATTGTTCTGTTCCCAACTTCTTGGCAAACCCTCGTCTTATTACGTCTGCCTCACCCATTGTAAAACCACAAAATTTATTGAGAAATTCAATAATCTGTTCTTGATATACAAGATAATTAAGCGTTGAAGACAACATCTCATTTAGTGCAGGATGCCCATTATCATTAATTATGCCTTGACACATTTTATCTCTATATGATTCTCCTGCTGGTCTTATTGCACCATTAGCCATTGAAAACAAAGATAAATAATCTATATATCCTATTTGTTTTTTTATTTTATTTAATACTTCTTTACTAAATAGTTGTTTTATTACATGCCCTGCAAAATCAGACTCCATCTGAAATATAGAAGTATTGTCTTGTGCAATATCTTCCCATACAGAAACGTCATTAAAATCCAAATTGTCAGGCGTAATCCTTTCAATTCCTGCTAATTTACAAGTTTCGTTTATAATTTGTATGTTATCTAATCCTAATATATCAAGTTTAACAAAATTAACACTATCAATACCTTTCATATCTACCTGTGATATCGGATATTCATTTGTAGAAGTAGTAAACAATCCTAATTCTTCTTCTAAGTTATAATAACTTACCACAGAGCCACAAGGATGTATTGAGACTGATGTAATTACGCCATTTAATAAATCAACATATTTAAATAATTCAGGATATTGTTTTCTATATTTTTCTTCATCTTGTTCGACATTTTCACATATCTTATTAACTATATCAAGTGGTATTTCCAATGCTCTTGCCACATCTCTAATCGCACCTTTTAATGCTACAGTATTAAAAGCTACTATATCACAACAATTTAACCCCAAATTATTAAACACAAATTTTTTGACTTCATCTCTTCTGTTAGGCGGGTAATCCACATCTATATCGCTAAGACTTACCCTTTCAGTATTCATAAATCTATCAAAATTAAGATTATATTTAATTGGGTCTACTTCGGTAATGCCTAATAAATATGCACACAGACAACCAGATACCGAACCTCTGCTAGGCCCTGCATATATATCATTGTTTTTACACCAAGAAATTATTTTTTCCTGTAACAGCAAATAGTCTATTGCCTTGTTTTTTCTTATTGCTTGTAACTCGTATTCAATTCTATTTCTATATGTTTCGTTATTTAACTCCTTTTCGATCAAAGCATTATTAATTTTTTCTAAAAATACTTGTTCAGCATTTTCAGTCTTAGGATATTTGTATGTATAGTCTAATTCAAAATTTTCTATCATATCTGCAAGTATGTTTGTATTTTCTATAGCTTCTAAAAATACTACTTTTGGTAGTGCATTTTGTTCAATATATGCTTCAACAAGTTCGTCATAAGTTTTAAATGTCAAATCCCAATCTTCTTCATTTTCAAATTTAATATGTTTTGATTTTTGCAATATTCTTCTAACATCGTGTAATTCTTTATTTAGACTATGTGTATCTGTACCAGCAATAAGCGGAATATTATATTGTTTAGATAACTCATATAAATATTTATTATACTTATATTGTGTTTTTTCTTTGTCGTTATGATGTTGTATTTCAAGAAAACATCTGTGCTTATTTTTGATTAAAAAATCTAAAAATTTTTGTTTAGCACTGTCTGTTCCGTTGTTTAATATTCCTCCTAAACACGCTGTCGTAACAATAATGTTATCGCTTGTGCTAATTAATTCATCTAATGCAATTCTTGCATCATAATAAAAATGTCCATCTTTAGTATAAGCAAGTGAAGATAATCTATTTAATTCTTTAACTCCATCTTTGTTTTTGGCAATAAGAATACAATGCCAATTGTCTCTAACTTTGTTTTCTAAAGATTCAGTAATATAAAATTCTTGCCCATGTATATATTTTATACCAGCCTTATCACAAAGTTGTTTCTTTTTAATCCATTGAAATACATTTCCATGCTCTGAAAAGCCAATAGAAGTCATGCCGACTTCTACGGCTTTATTTATGTATGCTTCATATTTAGTTGCACTATCTAAAATAGATAAATCGCTATGTAAATGAAATATAGTATAATTACTCATAATCAACCTCGCATAAATTCTGGTAAATTTTCATCTCTAGGGTCTGGTAAATTATCATTATATTTATTTTTATCCCATTTAAATACTTTATCTAGTTCTTCTTTTGTAGACCATAACCTATATGAAGGACTATCAAAATATACCCCCAATTCTTTATCTTGCGTTCCAGTAATTCTATTTTTAAATAAGTCTATAATACAATCATACTCTATTGGCTGAACTACATATTCCCCTTTTTTATTTTTTATTCCTTCTTTTTCTTTTGGAGTAATTCTATGTATAGACATAACATAATGTGCTAAATTGGTTATGTCTCCGCTTCCACCTACGTCCAGTTTAGTTAATCTTCGTATTGTTTCAACCTTTCGTGGATGTGCTACTAAATGCACAAGGACATTAAATTTATGTGCAAAATTTACAAGTTTTACTACAAATTCTTTCTGCTTTTGCCATATGTTTTCATTATTACACTCAAGGTCAATCATCATCAAATTATCTAACACAAAAATCTTAACTCCTTTTTTACGTGCCAATTCTTCCATTTTGTTCAATATTGAAGTTGCTGTAAAGTCTTTATCGTTATCATAAACGTAAATCCTCCCTCTGTACCAATCTCTCATTTGTTTTCTAATCTCTGGTTTTATTTTTCTAATGTGTTTATTTTCAATTTCAATATGCCTTCTCCCTGCCAATTGCAATTCAATCCATTTTTTTAACTGTGGCTTAGTCATTTCTCCACTAAACACAAATACATCGTATCCTTGATTTAAAGGTTCACATATACACATTTGATTTATTAATACTGACTTGCCACTGCCGTTGATCCCTGTGATTATATTTATACAACCAAAGAAAAATTTATATATCCATTTGTCTATCTCTTCAAAACCAGAAAATACACCTTCAGCAGTTTCTACATCAAATTCCTGTATATCATACAAATCCACCACATCAGTAATAGGCATTTCTTTTGCATTATCGATACATTCTATAACTTTATCTTTTCCGTAATAATACAATACTTCGTTAATATCTTTTATGTATATTGTTTTACCATCTTTTTCTATTTCTGTCGGTGCTTCAACTTCATAGCAACGCCATTGTCCTAAGCGTGGTATTATATTTTTCTTCATTTTCCGTCCAGCTTCATCAGCATCAGCCCATATTATTATTTTATTAAATTGCTCTAACCAGTCCCAGTTCTCCTCGACCCACGATTCATTCCCTGCACCAAATGGTACTGAAACTGTATTTTTAAATCCTGCCTCAATAGCTGATAAACAATCTAACTCTCCTTCGCAAATCAGCAACGGTTGTGTCGGATCAATTCTATTAATATTAAATAATAAAGGTGTAGTATCAGCACCTTTTTGACACCAACATTTCATTTCTCCTTTATTAAGTTTTCTTGCAGGACGATATTTTACCATTGTAAGAACATCATTTGTATCATAATAATTAAAAACTATATTGCCATGACTATCTTGTCTAATATCACAATAGTCTAATGTTTCTTTGCTTATACATCTTAATGTAAGATATTGTTCTACTTTACTTCTATCCGTATTTGTTTCTTCTTTAGGATATTTATATTCTCGCTTTGTTTCTATGTTTTTTGTACCAAAGCTATATTTAATTCCTACTTCCTCAAATAGTTTTTCTACTGCTCCTAAATATGTATAACCTTGTTGCATATATAGGTCTAATATTCCAAAATTACGACTACATCCAAAACAATGATAACTATAATTCTTCGGATTCCACACGAAGGAAGGAGTTTGCTCCTCGTGAAATGGACATAATGCTTTTAAATTTCTTTCGTCAAATTCTTGTAAATGTAACGCTTCTGCAATTATATAAGCAGCCCTATCGCCCATTTGTTCCTTTGCTTTAATAATAAGTTCTTGCGGTATTAACAAATAATCAACCTCCTTCTTTTTTTGATATAAAGGGAGAAAAATTTCTCCCTTTATATATTAATTATGAGAATGAATTAGAAAGGAAGGTCATCCATTTGACTATCTATTTGTGAATTGCTCATATTCACAAAGTCGAATATAACAACATTTACAAATGATTTCTTATCTTTTCCTTCTCCTATAGTTGTATTGCTAATTTTACCACTTGTGATTTTAATTCTGTCTTTTGCAGATAAAGCTAAAGCAGGCTCTTTTGCTTTACCTACAAATGTAGCAAACCAATAAGAATTAACATATTTACCTTCTTTGTTTTTCTCACTGGTTGAAATCCTGCCTTTTACAAAATTACCTTTGTCCTCAATTTCCCAAACAGTAGCATAAGCATTATTAAATAGTATCATAAAATACCTCCGTTTTTATATTTTTATTTTATCAGCCATTTCCTTTGTTAGAGGAATATTGTTCACCTCTCTTCGAATTCTTGAATCAAGTTTGTTTTTATAATTTTTTGACGGGCTTTCTTATCTAAGCTGCTCCATGCTAAAAACAATCTCCTTTTTGCCACCCTAATAAATAGTGATAATCTATTATTTCTGCTGTTTTTACACTTCTACAATATTCACATTTACCACATGGTATAGGCTCTACCTTGCCTTCCTTCAGTGCTATAATTCTTGGTAAATGTTCTTCTATGTGCCACATTACATCCTGCATATCACTTAAAAATCCATTGTATATAGCTTTATCGCATGGCTGTTGCTTCGTTACTACAACTAAATACGGTTCTAGAAAATCTTCTCTACCAGTAGCAAGTTTTTCAATCATAGCATAAATACACATTTGAAAATTATATTTATAATGTTCAATAAAACTTTCATATACCCGTAGTTCTTTATTCCAAAACTTATCATATAGGTTAGCCATTACTTTTAAATCAGAGAAAAAACCTGCTTCTGGATTATAATTATCCATTTTAATTTTCCACGGCACACCGAATAAATCAGCAGCAAATATAACTTGCTTTTGTCCTGTAAGATATGTACTAAGGTTTATATCTTCTTGTATTGCTTTTATACACTCATCTGCTATACTAAATTTTGCAAGTAATACTTTTTCTTTGCTTTTTTTGTTGTATATTTCAGGATGTTCTTCTTTGAATTTATCCAGCGTACCCTCACACCATGCATCTACATAAGAACCAATAAGCATGGCGTCAGATGGTTGAGAAATATATTCTCCTTTTAATTGTGCCAATGCTTTTGCTTCGCAAGTAATAAAATTTTTGTATTGACTCACACTCAAGTAGTATTTGTCTGCCTCTAGAGAATAATAATTTTCTGCGGTTAAAAACATATTATCACTCCTTACTTAAAATATTCTTCTTTTTTGTTTTTACCTGATTTTATATTACTATATACAACACTTAATTTACTCAATTCAGCGTCATTAATACTATCTACTTTTTTACCGATGAATTTTTCTATTTGTTCTTTTGACACATCAAATTCTTTTTTGAATACATTTACCATATCATTTACTCTTTCTTTTGTTGATTTTTTTATATTATTATTTTGTGCATTATTTTTACCCTTTTTCTGCAATTCAGTCATTTTATTTGAATCAAAGTCATCATCATTATCAGCTATATTAAATGCATTCATAAGAGAATATCTTTTAGCATATGTAAGAGTAGCACCACTGTTTTGTGCTTTATTTGCACCTTTTACTTCGGCTTTTTCTATATCAAACTGATATTCTACTTTTTCGTCTGTGTCTGTATCGGCTATTGTAAGATAAGCTGTATAATAATCATCTTTAAACTCATGTACTTTAAGATTAAATAGAGTAATAAGATTATTTTCTTCTAATAATGGATTTAATTCAGAAAGAATTGCATCTGGCTCGAAATACATATAATTGCTAAACTTATTTTCGCCTTCTTTTTTAACACGAAGCAAATTAGCAATTTTTATTATTCTTTTTTTGACGCTTAACTTTTCAGACATATGTATAAACTATACTCCTTTCTCATATTTTCGTTTAAGTCTTATGTATTCTTTTTGTTCTTCCACTTCCTTAATTTTTTCTAAGTCAACTTCATCAATACTGTCAAAACGTTGCCCTGCATTTAAGTTAAAATCATAAGCCCATTTTCTTAAAAACGAATCATCTCCTCTTTTACCTGGATCACTCCTTTTTACCTTCAATTAGTTTATTAACTTCTTCACTTAATTTTTCCTCCAATTCAGCAACTTCATCAAAACTATATCCAGCACATGGATATTTGTACTTATCCACAAAATATTTTATATCTTCACTATTAGCACAATACAATGCACCTGCAATAATACTCAATTCTTCTTCAGATAGTTCCAATGAAAACATTCTTTTTGTAAATACTCTTGATTGCATATTACACTCCTTTCAAGGTATACATTTCAAATGTAACCCTTAATTTCAATCAAACCAATCTTTCATCTAAATTTAATAAGGGAGATAATATTTTCCCTTATTAAACTGTAATACAATCATACATCGGGTCATTTAAAACACTCAACATAGCTTCATATGGAGTTTTCCCTATATTATTTAATATGGACTTAAATACTGAAGGAGATTGACCACTGGCTAACTGTACACCTCTATATTCACTTGCAACCTGAAAATTATCATGTCTGCTGTCTACATTCCAAAAGATTATATTTGGCATAGTATAACCATGTTGATTATACATATTAACCATACTTTCATAAAATGTCTCATATTTGGAAGTATTATAGGTAGCTATTATATTAAGATAATACAGGGTTAATCCCTGTTTAATACTGTCAAATTCCATATCGGATATTACTATTAATGATTTTGGCATATCTTCAGCAGTCAAATTATTTCTTATAGCTGTATCTAAAATTAGTTTAAATGCAGCTTCCAAATTCGTATTTTCAACTATAGAAGGTATACATTTAATTTTTTCATAAAGTGTATTGCCTTTTAATTGTACAAAAGATGGTCTTGATGAAAATGTCATAAAGACATCCTTGAAAACACCATGATTTCTTTCAGCGAAATATATTGCTAATCCTACAGATGTTGCCATTGGTCTACCTTGCATACTTCCTGAAGTATCTGCCATCACTAAAACATTATTTTCTCCTTCGATATAATTAGGAAGTGCCTTCCATTGTTCTTCAAGCACTTTATCATAATGGTTTACAGTTAAATAATTACCATGCCACGTGCTTAATCCCATTTTTTCAAGTATATCATAAGGAAACAACGTGCTTGAATTTATTTTTGCTTCGCCTTTAGAAACACTTTCTATGTAGGCATTAAATCTATCTTCATCATGTTTTCTAAAAGCGTTTCTGTATATGCTCATTGCTCTAGAAGGCACACCAGCATAATTAATATCACTCCATTGATTATGTGACATTTTAACTTCTGTAACATTAAGATACCTTCTCAATGCAGATAAAGTCTTTCTGTATTCCTTTTCTGATAATCCTAAGTTTTTAGCAGTTAATTTACCAAGTTTGTTAGATTCCTGTGAACTCGTATTCACACTTTTCAGCCATTTAGCTAACAGGCTAATTGGTTGGTTGTCTTTCATATTCTTAATATCCAAATTCCACTGTTCTTGAATTAATCGCCACATATCATTTTCAACAGGAGTTCCAACAAATTCATATAAATCATCATACCTTCCGAACAATGGAATAAATTGGATATTTTTCTTCATAATATCGGAATATAATTTTGCCAAAAATTTAAAAATAATCCTAGGCGTTCTTCTTTCGCCTAATCCTCCACGTATATTCCTAGCATAAAAAGCCATCTTGGTTGCTAACAATTTATCTTCAGCAAATGCCTTACTAAATGCTGATTCAATATCTGCGTCAGGCCTTTTTCTCATTGCTCCAATTTGTCCAAACAAATCTACTAAAGCACTATTTGTACTTTTTAATGCTACTGCACCATTTTCAGTTAGAGTGTAATTGTTTTCTTGTTTTAATGCACTTACAAATCTTTTACTCATAATAAAATCCTCCTATTTATATTTATATTTTACAAGACACTTGTTTGCTCTACAGGTTAAAAGTCTGTTGCATTATTGATTGCTGTAAATGTCTTTATTAAAACTCCAAGATGCATTTTTAACGCCTAAAGTTATTTTTGTTGCTGTAAGCATCTTAGAGGATTTTACGATTATTGGAGAACGGCAGGATTCGAACCTGCGAACCTTGTAAGTATTGATATTGTTGCTGTATGTATCCAATACTCGATACTATTTTATTCAATTTCCTTTAGCCACTTGGATACGCTCTCCATGTACAAGACGCATTGAGAAACGATTTTACAGATTATTTGCAAATATTTGCTGTATGCGTCTTTTCCAAACTAGGCACATTAAAGAACAAATTTCAGCTTTGTCTTGAATAATTGCTGTAAGTGCCTAAATTTTATTTGTCGTGAGGGTAGGAGTTGAACCTACAACACAATGTCCCCAAAGCAGTTTTGCTGTTAATATCTTAACAAGATATATTTGCTATTACATTTGCTCTACCAGTTGAGCTACCTCACGATATTCCAAGGCAGTTTTAAATTCAGCCAATTGAATTTTCTTGTATTATTGCTGCAACTGCCTTTCATTATTTATTATAATACACTATTTTTTATTTGTCAACATTTTTATATTAATATTTTATTTGTTCTACTTTTTCTGCTGTTATAGTTCTTTCTTCTGTTTTAGGAATTTTACTACCGCATTGGTAGCATATCCAATATTCACTGAATGTATCGGCTGAATAGTTTTCTGCTCCACAATTTAGACATTTTCTTTTTACCATCATTAACACTCCTTTTTTATAAAATAATTGTTTTATTCAAATTTTTATTGCTTAAAAATATGGTTTTTTACTAAATTCCTTCAACAAATCTTTTTCGCTAATTTCAATTGATTAATGTATTTACATTTTTTGTTGACACTCTTTAAAAAATAGGTTGAGCGGAAGGCTGCTGTTATTGCAGCCCGCCTGGGATTCTCAGGCATCTCCCTAGCCCTATTTTTATGCTATGAAAGGCATTATAGCCTTTCTGTCACAACTTCGATTTTTATTACCTTTTCCCATCCTGCATGTACAAATTTAAATTCCTTCTCCTCCTTTCCTGTTGCAGGATTAATTATCATATTACCTGTTTCAATACGGTTTGCTATAGCACGTATAACAGGCTTGTTGTTGTTACGTGGATTTACCAAGTCTGCTAAAATAGCAGGCGGCAAAACCACAGCCAACACATCGCAATCTTCTCCTATTTCTACAACATCTTTCCATGAATTTACGGTGTTTGTATAATGTTTAATTTCTATATCATCACCGTAAATTCTTTTCAAGTCTGTTATTTGCTCGTTTGTCATATTGTGCCTTGATAACCATAAAATTTTCATAATAACAACCTCCTATATTAATATAAAATTATACTTTTATTTCAAATTTTTGCGGTTTTGGTGCAGGATAACCGCAAACCTGTTATTACCTAATTAAATTGTAATTTTTTTGTGTATTATTTGAGAAATTCTGTTATATTAAAATCAAAATGTCCAAGTATTTCATCTTTATTACCTCCTGTTATAGTTTCTTCTGATTTTGGAATTTTACATCCACACTTGCAACATACTTACTGTAGAATATTCTCCATTGGAAGAAGGTCATATTGGACTATATTTTTAGGCATAGTTTCACCTCACTATACAACCATTCGCTGACAAGATACCGCAAGAACTTATCTATTGAGGACTCGTCAAAAAACATCATAATTTGTTTAAAATATCAATGCGCCTCTGTGCTTTCTCCTCGATCGCTTTCATATATTGCTCCATATAGTCCCAATCGGGAATGAAACCCTCATCTGAATATTGTTTGTTTACGTCAATTGAAAATTCACCGTTTTTGTCTTTTTGCGCTGGCAAACTGATTTTCAATGTCTTCAAATTATCGCTCGTCAGTGCATCGTTATAATCAAATTTTTGCGCCATAATTTTTATAACGGTACAGATAAATAAAGCATTGTATCTTGTGAGGTTGTCATTATATAGCAATGAAATAGCTGAACCTGCACCACCACGACCGAGAAAATCGTCTTCTTGATAAAATGAAGAACCATCAAGTGGACTAACAGTAATACAATTTCCTTTCTCAAGTTCTTCATCTTCATTCGGTTCAAGATAAGAAATTATTCCGTTATTAATGCTTCCTGACGACACATAAGGAACATCTCCTTCATTGTATGTCTTTATACTTCGAGATGCAGGCGAACTGATTCTAAACAATCGAGAAATCTGAAAATCTTTCCAGTCCGAAATATCAACCTTATTCATTAGACTCACCTCTTTCCACATTTATCGCAATGCTATTTTCTCCTTGTTCTGCTGATAAGTTACTGAAATAGATCACTTTATTTGCTATGCTTTCCTTTAGAGTTTTGACATCAATTTCCTCTTTGAACATTAGATAATCCAACATAGTCTTAATATAATCTTCTTCATTTACTTCAAATGGGATTTCATCTTTTTGATAGCTTAAACAATCATTTGGCTTTATCCACTTTATACTATCGTCTCCGCTTTGTTTCTTGATGATATCCACCCATTTGTTTTCAATCATATTCCAGCGGTGCTTGATATCCTGACGGCCTTGATTTTTTACTCTTTCAAGTCCATCTTCTTTAATATAACATGTAAATATTTCTTCGTCGTTCTGTGGAATGCCACTTTCAAAGATAAAAATGGAAGTAGTTATTCCTTCATCAAATGTTTTTTCAGGAAGTTTAATAATCTTCAAGAGCTTATGCTTACTTAATATCCTCGTAACTGCTTTCTGAGATATTTTTTCAAGTTTCTTGTCTGGCAGAAGAAATGCTGCAATAGAATGAGGTTCGATATTATCTAAAACATTTTTAACGATTATTTCTGGATGACATTTTCGCTCGTAAGGAGGGTTCATCAACACCTTTGTTATTTTTTTGCTTCTAATCCAATCGCAAGCCTCTTGTGATGTCGAATCCATTTGCTCCAGATTGGTTTTTCCATCCTTATGAATCAGCATATTTGCACATGCTAACGAAAAAACTCGTTTATCAATTTCTATTCCATACAACTGAGAAGACATTATTTCTTTTGCCTTCTTTGTTGTCGGACCACCAGCTGCTTTTATCATATTTGACATGGATTTTGTCAAAAACGCTCCGCTTCCACAAGCTGCGTCAAGTATCTTGTCGTGTTTATAATCAACATTTATAAGCCTATACATTAAGGACGTAACATGATACGGCGTAAATACTTGCCCATTCTCTGACTTTCCTTTATAACGATTAAACTCGTTAAAAAAGATTGACATAACATCTTCGCCGTTCCAATTTCTGGAATTGATCAGTTCTGAAATCACTTCAACGTTTGCAATAAAATCATCTATTGCTGTCTGATTATCTGTAATGTTCATCTGTACTTTTGAATATGTTTCAAGCAGTATTTCAAGCTTTTCGTTTTGTTTTTTTGCTTCCTCTAATGATTTCGATAGAGTGTCAAGTATTGTATAATGGAAAAGCGAATATGACATTCCCTTAGTTAATGGGGCACCATATCGCTTTGCAACTAACGCACAAGCTGTAAACACCATTCTGTCATAATAGTCATTTACTCCAAATTTATAATGTAACAAGTTATTGATCTTCATAGTGGTTAGATAGATTTCTTTTGTATCTATTTCAAAGTCATCAAACAAATTATTGTACATTTGTCAACACTCCTTTTATATTTTTATATTCATATTTTATAATATAATAATACAATTGTCAATATAAACTTATGATAAAACCGTCCTTTCTTTATTACAAAACTTCGTCTTGATAAAGCAAAAGACCTTTTAATAAGGACTGATCTAACCATATCAGATATATCGGCAAAATGTGGTTTTGACAATATACCTTATTTCAGTTATCTATTTAAAAAACAAATTAAGCTTTCTTCCGGTGAAGTGGCATTATTAATGCTCTGCCTATATCAGACTCTATGATACAAGGCTTCATTTCGCCGTCTTGATAATGAACTGTTATATCATTTCCTAAAACATTGATTATATCTATAATTTGCTCTGTCATAGCATTATCTTTTATATATTTTTTTACATTTTCACCTTTTGCTTTAGCTTCAGCTTCTTTTTCTTTTAGTTGCATTTTTATATTTTTAATATCAATACTTGTCTTATGTGGAAAATCATTATAATCCTTTGGGAATATATTATTAGGATTAATCGGTGTTATACCATCGTCTAACTGTTTTAATCCTTCTATTGGATTGTTGATTTCTATTATATAGTATTCTGTGCAAAAATATTGTTTTTCTGTTATTTTGTCATTCCATACACCATGTAAAGCTGGTCTATGTGAATTTTCTTTTATATTTTGCTCAATTAATCTTTTAAGCGTTTTGTATGTATTAACCCTACCTGAATCCTTTGCTTGTTGAAGTGAAATTTCTTCTTTAATCATGTCTTCCAGCAATAAAATTGCTGATAAATCTCCATTATTTTTAAATTTAAAAATCAATTCTAATGCTTTTGTTAAATTTAACACCAATCATTCCTCCAATCCTAATTTCTCAATTTGTTCTTTATAATACCATCTATATTGTTTTACAATATTTGTTAAAAATGTCCCTCTTTACAACGTCTCATTTGATTTTTCCATACTTAAAACTCCTTCCTATTTGTTGCTGATAATTCATATTCTCTTTGTTCGTTTTCAGCCTTACGTATCTCGTATAATATTTTGTTATGCTCTATAGCTTCTTCTTTCCTGCCTAACATCTCAGCAACACCAATTGAAACTCCTTGCATTTTATTAGACATTCTGTTATTGAAATCATCTTCAATCCATTTTAGCAAATCAATATTTTTATTCTTTATTTCTTGTACTACATCATCTATTCTGGATATAGAACATATTGGATATACATATTCATTTATTTGAACATAAGCATTATCATAATTTTGAGTCTTGTTTTTTATAGCATAGAATTTATATCCATCTAATTCTTTCAGAAACACCATTTGTTTACGATGTATACCATCAACATGAACACATTTACCTATTATATTATTTTTGTTTTGTTCTCTTTTTTCTTTTGTTTTTTGTGTTTGTTCTGTTATATAAGTATTATAGTCAATAACATTATTTAATTCTTCTGGCTTAACTCTTACTGTACACACTAAACCAACAATATTATTTTCTTCATCATATATAATAAGCAGAGCATATTTTGAACCTCTTGCATTATAATACAATTTACATTTCAACGACTTAAAAAAGTTATAATATTCTTCTTTAATTGCAATGTCACAGTTATTAATGACTATATTATATTTTATTTTATTTACATCAACAAATTTTGTATTAATCAATGTAGGTATATATTGCTCAACTTCCATATCAGATTCATTCTTTATAACATCTTCTAATATACCAACAATATTTCTTGCCAATTGTTCATTTGTTTCAAAAGTATCAATAAATTCATTCTGCTTTTTAGTAAGCAAACTCCGTTTAATTATAAAGTGTGCATTTGAAACATATTCGCTGTTATGCACCTTTTTATCTTTGAAAAAATTTTTAAAATTATACCCTGCCATTGTTATTCCTCCAATCCTAGTTTCTCAATTTGTTCTTTATAGTACCATTTACCGCCATTATATCCTTCCTTAAGATGTTCTTGTCTATGTGTTCTGTATATCAGCAAAAATCCCTTTATTTGTTCTTCCTGCTCTTTAAATTCAAAAAGCATTTTTGACTCTTCTATTTGTATCATGACCCCATCTCCATTTTAATTTCATCCTTATAGAGTTGAATGAAAGTATCTCGAATTGTATTCATCTCCAAGTTTTTGAACTTTGCATTACTTTCACACTTAACCCCATGTTCTGTTTTGTAAAGCGAATGAAATTTAACTACTCCTTTTTCGTTTGACTTAATATCAAAGTATTTCGATAGAGTGTAGTCATGTGTAGAAATAAAAATCTGTACGTCGCTTTCTTGAATTTCCAGAAGCATATCTACAATTAATGGAATATGTATTGGATTTATGTTTGCTTCCGGTTCATCCCAGAACAAAACTGAACCTTTTTCAAGTGTACCGTTCTTCATCAGCTGCCAAAGTAAAGCTATCTTTCGAATACCTTCGGCAACAAGATTAAACTCGACTTTGGAATTCCCATGTTTTAAGTAGAATCTATCTTTTGGTACATCAAAGAAAACTTTTCCTTCAATAATTTTTTCAAGTCTATCGAGTTGGGACTTTTTGCTCATAGGGTCACGTCCAACTGAGATATCGACTTTAGCAGAATGTATTATGTCAATATACGTATCATCAAACTCAACATTACTTTTTTCATTAGCAGAAATAATATTATACGAATTTGAAAGTATTTCTTTGGCTGGGATAAATGTACTCTCTAAATCGCCAAATTCCTTCTCCCAGCTTTCTTCATTTTTTACTTCTGCCTCCCATTTCTTTGTTTTTGTACTGAAATTAATCGATAGGTTTTTTATCACATTGTATTTCTGAGCATAAATTTTTACTGTTGAGCTGGCTACGCCCGGTTTTCTATTCACAAGTCTTCCAATTTTGAAATCGTCCAGTCTAAATGTATTCACAATTTTTTGTGAAAATGAAACCTTTGGGCTTACGGCTTTACATGCCGAATAAATAAGCTTCATTAAATGAGTCTTCCCCGTGCCATTTTCACCAATAAGGATATTAACACCTTCGCAAAAATCAATACTCAATTGTTCGAAAACAGTAAAATTTAACAAATCTATTTTTTGTATTCCCATACCAGCACCTTCCTTAAAATTTACTCACATAGTCTCTTCTTCAATATATATCTAATTTATCACGCTGTACGTAATAATTCTAGTATCTTCACTCTGTATCAAATCTTTGCAAGTACTTCAAGTTTCTGGTCTCTGCCAGCTTCTCCCTTTGTTTAATTTCTATTCCGGAAATTGAATATGGCTCCTTTGTGCCAATATCAAAAAACTGCACATCCTTTGTTGATTGTGGCAGAGCCTCCTTAATCCCCTTTTCAGTAATACCCAAAAGACTTGCCTTATATGTTATATCCGCAATTAGTTTATTTCTTGCCCAAATTGCAAAATTCTTAATAGCTGTTTTGTTCATTTAATGCCCTCCAGTGCTTTTGTCTTAGTTGGATCTTGACTAAATCTTGACTAAATCTTGACTAAATCTTTTACTTTTTAGTCAAGATCCAATTCGACCTTTGTTGATTGGTTGAATCTCTTGTAATATCTCCACTTTTTTTCATTGCCGCTAATAAATTTTGTACTTTTTTTTCCTTTTGTTTATCACTCATAACATCAGGAAATTTACTATAACAATTCCCAATTATAATTCTCTACATTAAGAATAGAACCATATTCCTTCGCATCAATAAAAGTATCGAGCAAACCCTCCATTTGAAGAATTGCAGTGTTCCTCTCTATATCACTCATACCTGCCCCGAAGTATTTCAAATGATTTCGATTAATATCATTACTCTCTTGAATAGCATACACATGGCAGTCTGTTTCGCCATCTAAAACTCGGCGATTATATTGTCTTGCTTTCATCATAATTGCAAAATAAGCTAGTTGATAAGCACGGTTATCAATATCCAGTCCATATATATTATGTTTCAATTAATATTGTCAATATAAATTTTAAAAATTTTTTGTTAAAAGTAATTTTTGCCTGTTGATTTTTTCAAGCTTATAATATTTTTCCATTATTAAATTGCCCCCTTTTATAATAGGTTGAGCGGAAGGCTGTTATACAGCCTGCCGGGATTCTCGGCTTCCTCCCTAGCCCTATTTTGTGTAATAATCAAAGATTTTAAAATAATCTTGTATACATTCCTGTTATGTCGGTAAAAATTTCT
>Ga0209407_1001521_pt1 | contig 24026 bp, 7 predicted proteins | sample AD_JPNHG3_MetaG_FD_184410 | JGI IMG/M metagenome (GOLD analysis project Ga0209407, IMG submission 184410) | Active sludge microbial communities of municipal wastewater-treating anaerobic digesters from Japan - AD_JPNHG3_MetaG (SPAdes) (version 2) | ecosystem: Engineered > Bioreactor > Anaerobic >... | reverse complement strand
GCAAACGAACCCCTCGGCCGGCCCGGCCCGGCGCTGGCGGCAAACCTGGCAGATTTCCGGAAAGAAAAAACTCAATCCGGCGTTGACCCAGGGACGCAGCCATGGAACCAGGGAACCCATCAGCGCGGCGGAACGGCTGGAGTCACCAGCCGATAAAAGCGCACGGTGCGGCCCCCCTCGGGATCGGTCACGGAGCGGTTCGTGGTCACGGCCGAGGCGGGGACATCCACCAGGCGGGCCCAGTCAGGATCGCTTAATGAGTTTTTGTAAAGCACGGAATACGTTCGATTCGAGACCGCCTGGAACCAGAGCTGGACTTCGCTCCCGGGGACGATGCGGTCAAACTTGAGGTGGCTGGCCGGGTCCAGGTGGTTTGTCCCCGCGAGATACTCCTGCAGGTTGGTGGCGCCGTCGCCATCCCAATCCTCCCCGGCGTCGCGGGGGTCGCTGGGATTCAGCCCCATGGCCTCCTCCGCGGCGTCCGGGATGCCGTCGCCGTCGCTGTCGAGTGGAGCGAAACGGTTTTCGCCTCCCGGCGTGGGCGGGGCGGCGGTCCAATGGAGCGGTTCGTTGCCATAGAGATCGCCGGACAGGCGCTGTAAAGAGTGGCCGCCGCCGTCCGCCAACCCGGCCGGCCAAGGGGCCGCATCCGAATAGAGCACGCGATCGGCAACCACGTACGGGACGAATCCGGCATCGGGATTGGGCGGCTGCTGGGGGCGGTCAGGTCGCTCCAACACCAGTTCTTCGCCTTCATTGGCCAGCTTGCCGGAGAAGGGCCCGAGCACTGGAACCCCGGGATCCACCGCATAGCGAGCGCGAAAGGCGGCCAAGGCCACCGAGTCCGAAGGGTCAAAATCCACGACCAATAGGTACCCTCCGGCCGGCAGGATCAAGCCGGGGGGAAAGGTGTAATCCACTCCACCAGCCAGACGCCAGCGGTTGGTCGGGTAAACCGGATCGAACAGAGGGACGGAAACGGTCGTCAGGTTGCGCAGTTCGATGAATTCCCGGCTGCCAACATCCCCGTCGGGCGGATGGTAGAAGATTTCATTGATGACCACCGGGCCGACAATCGGGGGGGCATTAGGGGCGCCCTGCCCGGTGCGAAAATGCGCGAGACTCGAAGGATTGGCGACGCCAAAGGTGGGATAGGCCAGCGGCGCAAAATCCCACCCGGTGGAGGTCTCGACCCGGCCAAAGGAAATGCCGTTGAACGACGCCCCAAAGGCGGCGAACGCGCGTTCCCCCGTTTCGACGCCACCGACCGCCGCGGAGAGCCAGATTTCATCTCCGTGGGCGGAATTGAGGGCGAAGGCGTTGGTGGTGCCATTGTTGAACTGGTATTCGTAAAACACACAATACCCTCCGGCTGGCAGGGTGGTGCCCGGGGGAATCTGGTATTTCCGGCGGTCCGTCCGGCTGTTGCTCAGGAACCAGCCGCCGATGTTGAGCGGCGCTGCGGTCGGATTGTAAAGCTCGATGGCGTCCTCCAGCGGCGGGTCCGTATGGGCGAGCGCCTCGCTAAACACCACGTTTTGGAGCAGCCGGTAGTTGCTCTCCCCCGGAGTGGGCGAGCCGGGAAAATCAGTCACGGTGACGGCGCCGTCAGGCAGGCGGCCGTGAGAAACCCCTTCCGGCAGCGCTCCGAACCCCACGCCATCCACCAGGTTGAACGTGGTCCCGCTCACGCTGTACAACAAGAGGGACTCGCCATTCGAGTTGAGGGCGAAGTTGACATGGTTGCGTCCCTGCCCGGGGTCGGCATCCGCCACCCATTTGACGAAGCCGTTTGGTCCGATAAAGCTTAAGGCCACCGGCCGGAATTTGCTTTCGCCCGCAATGGACGGATCATCGGTCAAAGAGAGCGTGGCGAGGCTGACGGGCCGGTTCGTGGTGTTGAACACCTCGAACCAGTCGGCGCCGCTGACAGGCATGGGCATCCACTCGTTGAGGCGCAGGGCGGAAACCAAGCCGAGAACGGCCGGACCGGCGTTGGCGGCGCCCGGGGTTGCGGCGCTCAGCAGCCGCCACTGGCCTCCAGTCAGGCCTATGGGCAAATCCTCGGCCTGCAGCCCATACTCCACCGAACTGACCACCTGCCCGGCGGCATTGAAAAGCCAGGCGCCCCCGCTTTCCCCATCCAGCGATTGGCCCAGATTGAAACCACCAACCTGGGTCGAAGCCGGCGATGCCCCATCGCATTGCACCACCAAATACCCGTAGCCCGCGATCAGCGCGCCCGCCGGAAAGACCCATTGACCGGGCCGGAGCGAATTGACACTGAGGCTCATGCCCGAAAGGTCGAAGCTGCCGGCATTGGGATTGTAGAGCTCGAGGTAATCCACCACTTTCCTCCCGACGCTGACGGATTTGTTCCGCGCCAGAACCTCGTTGAGCACCGGACCGCTGTAGGAGCTGACATAGTTGGGCGCGCCGGGGCTGGCGGTCCCCGGGAAGGTGGTGACCTGCGTCGAGCCGTCAGGCAGCCGGCCTTGGGAGACGCCCTCGCTTTGAACGCCATAGAGGACGGTTTGGATGGGATTGCCCGTGGGGTCGGACAGGGTGATGGCGCCGCCGCTGGCGGGAAGTTTGAAATCCAAATGATCCGCTCCCACCCCTTCATCCGCAAACAACTGAATGTGCCCGGAAGGAGGGAGAAACGAGAGGCTGGTGAGCTGGTGCAGTCCGTTGCTGGTGGACAGGTAGATGCCTTGAAGCGACACCGGCGCGGCGGCCGAGCGGTTGAACAACTCGATCCAGTCCGGCTCGCCCGGCAGGGGATTGGCCATCCATTCATTCAAGGCCAGGTTGGCGGCAGAAACCACGGTTGCGGCGACGTTGGCCGCGTTGGCCGTAGGCTGCGTCAGCACCCACTTGCCTCCCACCCTCCCCACAGAATAATTGGTGAGTTGGAAGCCATAAGTCAGGGCATCAATCCGGTTTGTGTTGGGATCGAAGAGCGAAAGGGTCTCCCCTTCGCGATCCAGCGAGAAGCCCGTGTGCAGGCCCGGAGTGGTATTGGTCACCGCATCACACCACGCCACCAGGTATCCGCTGGCGGGAATTGTGACGGAGGGGAAAACATACTTTCGCGGGTTGCCATCATCGCTCAAACTCCAGCCGGCCAGATTCACCGGGCTGGTGCTGAGGTTCCGCAGCTCCACCCAGTCGGGGAACGTGCCGCCGTGGTTCACGGCCCCCCCGTTCGCTGCCATGATTTCGTTGAGCTGCACCAACTGGGCCGGCGCAGCGGAATTGGCCGCGCCTGGCGTGCCGTTGGGCACCGTGCTGGCCTGCCAGTTGGCCGGCTCGTCCGGGTTGCCGTTCGGGTCCAGAATCTCCAGCGAACTGCCTCCTCCGTCCGCAGCCGCCGGCCACCCGCCGGTGTCCCCATAGTCCACCGACGTGATAATCCGGCCAAACCGATCGTAAAGGGTGACGCGCTCGCCTCCGTTGTTGAGGTTGCCGCTGTACCACCCAAACACCGGGACGCCCGGGTAAAACGCTTTCCACGCATTGGTGTCGGTATTGTTCGCCAGGACCAGCCGCGCGCCGCCGGGTAATATCGAGCCCGCGTTAAACAGAAACGATATCCCGTCGAAATACATCCCGCTCAAGTCCACCGGGGTGGCCCCAACATTTTGGAGCTCCAGAAACTCATACAGCGAGCCGCCCGGCGGGTTGTACATGATTTCCGTGACGCGCAAGGGGATGCCCAGCGAGCCCACTGTGAACACCGCCTCGGTCACCGCGCTCCAGCTTGAGCCGGACAGAGAACGTGCCCGGATGCCCACCGAAGCGGTCAAGGGGACCGGACCAGTATATGCAACGGCGGAGGGTGAAACTGCCCCGGTGAAGGGCACGCGCGGGTCGGTGCCGTCGGTGGTATAATAAATCGTGCCCGAAAGGTTGGTCATGACCAGACCGAACCCGGCCGGCACCCGGCCGCCAAATTGGTTGAAACCGGGCGCATTCGAGGAGGCCATCAGCCCCAACGCATTCATCTGGTTGAAGAAAACCGGCTGCCGATCCCGAACCCAATTCAGAATGCCCACATCCATGTTGGCAATGAGCGCGGAGAGTTCCTGGCGCAGCTCGTTAAAACGGTTCGTAATATGGGCCCCCGTCAGCACCCCCCCATTGAAGAAATGCTTGTGCACCCGGTCAGCCCATAACAGGCGAAATTCCGGGCTGGTCCGAAGTTTTTGAAACATGCGGGCGATTTCGGAGCTGTTGGCCAGCCCCGACGAGTTGGGGTCCCCATCGGAGGAGAGGGTGAAGGAGTTGATGCTCAGGGGCGACCGCCCGTAGATGCCCATGCCCCATTCCGCATCCCACACCACGAATCGCCAGATGCCGTTGGTCGAGATCTCGCGGCCGGCGCGCCAGTTGTTCTGCGGCCAGTCCCCCATCCCCGCATACGTGTTCAGCAGGCAGTAATCCACGAAGTTGGTCAGGTCCAGCCGCCGGCTCACATAGCTGTAAACGCTTTGCAGCGTCATCGTGCTGCTGTTGATAAAGTTCACCAGATTCTGGAAATCCGTGAAGGTCCCGTCCACGGCCCCGCCGCCTTCGGACCACGGCGGCCTGACCACATCCCACTCCTCGCCCCCGCCCAAATGGCTTTGGAAGAACTCCTCGTGAACGCGTTCGCACGGATTATACCACGGGCTGCTGGCGTAATAACTCCCGTTGACAAACACCACCGCCAGGTTCCCATGCGAGGCAATCTGCCCCATGTCATGCGACAGACGCCGGTGCAGCTCGTCCCGTATAAACGGATTGCCCTGTTCGTTGAACCCCGCCCGCAATACCAGTTGGTCAAAGTCCTGCACCGTGGTCAGCGGGAAGAGGGGATACTTCAGCCGGCCCGGCCCGTAGTCGTTCCGAAAATAAAGGCGGAAGGAGAATTTGCTCGAGGGAGTCAGCCGCGGACGCTGGTAATCGCTGCCGTGAACTCGAATGCCGCAATCCACCTGGAACCCCGAGTTGTCCTCCGGGCGAATCCACTCGACCGAGACCGGCCGTTCCCAGGCCATTCCGTGTTTGCTGGGATTATGGTAGTCGCCCGGAGCGACCGGTTGCCAGGGGCCGCTGCTGTAAGTGCCGCCCTGAATGCCCAGAATCCCGCTGCTGCCGTAAAGATGGTTGGTCGCCGTCACAATCGAAAGCACGGGCAGGGACCGCAGGGCAGCGGGCAGGTTGAACAGATAGCTGTGGGTAATGGTTTGCGAGGGCAAATGGTTCGGCTTGAACGCCGCGGCGCGAAACAGCGTCGTGCCCGAAATCCGCACGGTGCCGGGAAACAGCGGACTTGACGCCGTCGGTTCCGAACCATCCGTGGTGTACCGCAGCTCGGCTCCGGGCGTCGCGCACGACAGCACCAGGTCAAAGGGACGCGAGAAATGTCCCCGGCTGACATTCGCATGCACGGGCGCGCAGACGCCCACGATGGTGCTCACCCCATTAGGCGCGCCCGGAGTGGGCGTGGCAAAGTAGCGCAAGCCGTTGGTGCCGTCGCGGCCATAGGAAATGTCGTTGCGCTGCTCGGGATAAGGATCAAACCCGTCCACCAGCACACGGGGAGCATCCGGCGAATACAGGCCCAGGTGCTCGCCCGGCGTGCCCAGCCGGAAATTCGTGTGCAGGCGGCTGGTGGAATTGGTGGAACGCCGGTCTTTTCCAGAGGCAAACACCACCAGGTAACTGTTGGGGGCGAGAACCCGCGCCGGAAACGTCCACAACCCCGGCAGGGCCGGATCATCGCTCAGCGACCAATTCTCGAGGTTCACCGGGTCCACGCCCCGGTTGTAGATCTCGATCCAGTCCTGCTGCTCGCCGTCCTCGTCGGCCAGGCCGTTGGTCCGCACGTTGGACGCCAGGAATTCGTTGATAACCAGGTCCCCCCCGCGCGCGTTGGGGTCCACGGTATAATTCCATGAGCCCCCGGCGAATGCATTGGGCGCCGCGGCCGTGTCCGAAATGCCGTGGCCCGGCGCCCAGGATAGCGTGACCAACCCGTTGGCCGGCGGAGGAAAGCTAAACCGGTAGGCGTACCCGCCCAGCGGGGTGAGGCCCGTGGCGGGCGCGCCGTTGACAAGCAAATCCTGGGCATCCACACCCGTCACCGCTTCGCTGAAGGTCACCTCCACCTGCGCCAGCGTGCGCAGGGTCAGGCCGGCCGGAGGATGCAACGCCGCAACCACGGGCGGAACCGCATCCACAAGATTGTATTGCCAACTGGCGCCGGGCGCCCCGGCGTCAAACGCGTTCGGCGGCGTGGCCAGGTCGGTAATGCCATGGCCGCTAATCCAGTTGATATAGACCGGGCCGTAGGGCGGCTGGGCAAACCGGAAAATATAGGTGTTCCCGCTCACGCTCAGCGTGCTGATGGGAACGCCGTCTATCAGGAAGTCGTCCGCGGTCAGCCCGATGACCGGCTCCGAAAACGTAACCGCAATTTCGGTCAACTCGCTCACCGTGCCCGGCGGCGGACTCACGCCCACAATCACCGGCGGAGTGGTCTCGAAAATCGTGACGTCGAGCAGTGCGTCAAAACCGAAGTCGCTGCTGCCGAGGGTCGTATTGAAGGCCTGAACAACCAGCACGTTGGTGCCGGACCGCAAATAGCCCGCCGGCGCGGGAAGCGTATAGGTCACCAGCGGCACCGGCTCCGCCGCGTTGGCCGCAAGGGTTTGATACGTCGGCTCCGCATCTGCCACATTCGTCCGGGCCACCTCCACACCGTTGATCCAGGCCACAAAGCCGTCGTCCACGTAAGCCCTCAGCCGCATCGAGACCACCTGCGCCGCATTGCCGATCTGAAACGGACGGCGCAGGAAAATGCACGAATAACGATTCTGCATGTCGGTCAGTTGCGTCCCCCCGACCCGCAAATCCCCGTACCAGAACGGCGCCGCCGCATCCGCAAAACCCGCCGCCGCGTCGTTGAACTCCACCGCGCGCCACGCCCCCACCGGCGAAGACGCCTCGCTCAGTCCCCGGCGAAACCGCCAGGTGGAATTGGTGGAGAAAATCTCGGTGGCAAGAGTCCAACCCTGGCTGAGCCCCAGGATCACCCAGGTAATAAGGCAGACGGTTCGCATGTTCAACCTCCTATATCTTAATCGCATCAGCCGTGGAAGCACCAACCTTTCTTGTCGTGTCTTTTACTGACACGGCCCGCGGCGTTTCCCCACTCTCAGCATGCTCCGTCCGCTCGGCGGTTCACTTGCTCTCGACCAACTGCTCATGCGACATCAACACCAGCCCCAGCCTTGGTCGAGAACGTGGCGGACTCCTTCAGCCCCCAGCGGGGTGGCGACCTCTCGTCGCCAACTGCCCCCCTCGCACCCAAAACTTTCTGGGACGAGACGTCCCAGCCCCCATCCACACCGTCAATGACTTCGGGGGTGGAGACGTCTCGTCTCCACACTCCCACGCCTTCGAAACCAACACCGTCTGGGACGAGACGTCCCAGCCCCAATCCAGACCCTCAATGACTTCGGCGGTGGAGACGTCTCGTCTCCACGCCTCCCACGCCTTCGAAACCAACACCCTCTGGGACGAGATGTCCCAGCCCCCATCCAGACCCTCAAATACCTCGCAGCTCGTCATCAGTTCGGCACTTCCCCTAGCCTTCCCCAACCCGTCTCCAAAACCCTGAAAGGGTTTCAGACAGTAGCCGGGGGTAAGGCCGTCAGGCCGCCACCCCCGGTCCCCCGTCACCAAAATCCCAACCCCCTCCGCTTGCGGAGGGGGTTGGGGGTGGTGGCATCCCAGAGCCTCCGCAAGCCGTGAGTCTCCGCGATTCCACGGCGACGAAACAAACCTCACCGAGGGAGCCTCCCTTGGGCGAACGGAGTCTGTGCGGGTTGAGGCGCAGCCCAGTTCTGCGTCTTTCTGCGTGCTCTGCGGGCCTGCGCTCCCTGCCGCGAAGCCTGAAGGCTGAGGTGCGGCACGCACAGCCCAGGAAGGATGCCCTACGCGTGACCCAGCAACGAGGGGACCACGGATTTCGCGGATTTCGCGGATGAGGGAGACGCCGCACAGGGCTCCCGGTGACGGGGCAAAGTCGCTCGTCCCTGACATCGCCTTGTTTGCCGCCATTCTCTCCGGCTCTGTCTTATCGTGCCATCCGCGGTCAGATCCACCCTCTCGGGGAGGCGACGTCTCGTCGCCCTCTTCCACGCCGCAGCCTTCGCCACTTTAAGGAACCTGAGGTGGGCTGGCGGCGCGGAGCGGAGTGCGCGCGCGGCCTGGTTGCAGCGCAAGAATGGGCTTTGCTCGGGGCGTGGGCGGACGCAAGATGGCGTCATGCTCACCGTGCGCGATTCGGTTTTGGTGGTGTCGCTCGGCGTCATCGGGTTGTGTTTGACGGGGATCCTGGGGGCGGCGCCCGCCCCGGACCCGCGCAATTTCGGCAATGGCTGGCTGTTGCCGGATGAGAATTATTGCGATCAACCGCGGATTGTGGTGGCGCGGGACGGGACGTGGGTGTGCGTGTTGACGACGGGCAAAGGGGAGGAAGGGGCCCCGGGGCAGCACGTGGTCAGCGCGTCGAGCGCCGACCAGGGGCGGACGTGGTCGGGCCTGGTGGATGTCGAGCCGGCGGACCCGGACCGGACGTCGGCATACGCGCTGGCGCTGATCACGCCGGGGGACCGGGTTTACGCGTTTTACTGTTACAACGGCGACGGCATCCGCTCGCTGCCGGACGGCACGCGCATCCGGGACGACATGCAAGGGTGGCTCTGTTTCCGCTATTCCGACGACCGGGGCCGGAGCTGGTCGGAGCGGCACCGGATTCCGCTGCGGGTGACGGCGGCGGACCGGCGCAACCAGTGGGGGGGCCGGCTGCAATTGTGGTGGGCGATTGGCACCCCGGCGGTGTTCGAGGGCCGGATGATTTTCGGGTTTACCAAGCTGGGACGTTACATTCTGGAGGAGGGCGAAGGCTGGTTTTGCCGGTCGGACAATGTGCTGGTGGAGAGGGACCCGGGAAAGATTGACTGGCAGATTCTGCCCGAGGGCGACCAAGGGGTGCGGAATCCGGCGTTCGGGTCGGTGCAGGAGGAATTCGATGTGGTTCACCTCCGGGGCGAGGAGCTTTTCTGCGTTTACCGCACGGCCCGGGGTCATGCGGCCTCGGCCTACAGCCGGGATGGGGGGCGGACGTGGAGCCAGCCGGACCAGTTGCGCTACGCGCCGGGGGGGCGGCCGATCAAGCAACCGCGGGCCTGCCCCAAGATTTGGAAGACCCGGAACGGGCGTTTTCTGCTGTGGTTTCACAACAACAGCACGACGACGTACAACAACGGGCCGAACGCGGGGAGCCGGAACGTGGCGTGGCTGAGCGCCGGGCGGGAGGTGAACGGTTTCGTGCAGTGGACGGAACCGGAGATTGTCGCTTATGTCGAGGGCGGGCTGGAAGGCTGCAGTTATCCGGACTTGGTGGAAGACGGCGGGAAGGTTTTCATCTGCGCGACGCAGAAGACCGAGGCGCGCGTCTTCGAGGTCCAGCCCGGGTTATTGGAAGCCCTCTGGGCCCAGGACGGGCCCGGGGCGATTGCCAGCAACGGACTGGTGCTGTCGCTGGAGGGGGAGGCATGCCGCTCGGGAGCCGTGGTTAAAGCGCCGCGGCTCGAGCCGCTGGGCGGCGAACCCCAAGGCCGCCGGCTGCGGCCCGATGAGGGCAAAGGATTCACGGTGGACGTTGCCCTGCGCCTGCACAGCCTGGCGCCGGACCAAACGCTGTTGGACACCCGGGACCGGGCGGGCCGCGGTTACCGTTTGAAGACCGGCGATGGAGGCAGCGTTTGGCTGGAATTCTGCGACGGCTGGCAGGCGGCCGGATGGGAATCCGACCGGGGTCTGCTTGGGACCAACCAGTTGCACCACGTCGTGGCGACGGTGGATGGCCGGGCGCGGGTGATTACGTTCGTCGTGGATGGAAAGCTGTGCGACGGCGGTTCGGAACGGCAATTCGGGTTTGGGCGATTCGGCCCCAATTTCAAACAGATCAGCGGCGACCGGCTGCGGGTCGCGCCCGATTTGAAGGGGGAGCTCCACCATGTGCGCCTGTACAACCGGGCGTTGTGGACCAGCGAAGCGGTCGGGAATTTCAAGGCCTCAACCGGCGCGCGAGGGCCCGGCGAATAGGCGCGGCGCCGGCTTTCAACAGCTCTGCCCCCCGCCGGGCAGAGGCCCGGGCCGCTATGCGGAAACCAGGTCCGCGGCGGCGGCGTTGGAGCGGACCTGGGCGGGGTCTTTGCAGCCCGGGATGACGGCGCTAACCAGCGGATTTCGCAGGCACCAGGCCAGCGCCCACTGGCTGAGCGGCACGCCGGGAGGAACCTCGTTTTTCTTGATTTGCTCGACTGCGGCCAGGTCGGCTTTCAACTTCTCGCGGTCGAACGTGCTGCGCACGTCGTTGGGCGGGAAATTGGCGGCGGTGTATTTGCCGCTCAACAGGCCGCTGGCCAGCGGCACACGAGCGAGGATTCCCAGTTGGTCCTTTTCCGCCCAAGGGAACACGGTTTGTTCGGGGCGGCGGTCCAGGCGGTTGTAAATCACCTGCAAAGCGGCGGCGCCGACTCGCGAGGCCTCGCGCGCCTGGAGCTCGCTGCCTTTGCCCAAAATCGAAATGCCCAGGTGGGCAATCCTGCCGGCCGCCTGCTGGCGCCGCAGCATTTCCCAAAGGTCGTCGTTGAGGAAGGCCGCGTCCGGCCCGGAGTGGAACTGGTACAAGTCAATGCGGTCCACCCGCAGCGCGCGCAGGGAGCCTTCGAGCTGCCGCTGAACGTCCGCGGGCGAAAAATCCTCGGTCCGCTTCATGAAGCTGTGGAAGTGGTGGCCGAACTTGGTGGCGACGACCCAGCGGGAGCGGTCGCGGCGGGAGAGGTAATCCCCGATCAGTTTTTCGGACAGGCGGTCGCCGTAACACTCGGCGGTGTCCACCAGGTTGATGCCGGCCTCGGCCGCGGCGTCGAGGATGGCGTCGGCTTGCGACTGATCATAGTCGCGTCCCCATTCCCCGCCGAACTGCCAGGTGCCGACGCCAATCACGGAAACCCGCAGGCCGGTGCGGCCCAGGATTCGATAACGCATGGGGCGAGGTTACGCGGCGGGGGCGGGTTTGTCTGCCGGAATTTGCGGAACCCGGGAAGCGGGGCCGGCGCGGACGCCGCGGGGTGCGGCGTGGGGCTCAGGCCGTTTCGAGGGTCATGATTTGGATCGGGCGCCGCTCCTCCCGGCGGGCCGATTCGTCCTCGGAAAAGGCCAGGTAGAGGATGGAAAAGAGGTTGGTCACCGGCAGGAGGAGCAGGACGGCGAAGATGAGGTTTTTGCCGCGGGCCTGGACGATCTTGAAGGACCAAAGAATATGCGCCACGAGATTCAACAGCGGCACGAAAAAGGCCAGGAACCAGAGCCGCGACATGCCCGCGGCCCGCAGGAGGGGGATGAGCTGGAGCACCGGGATCCAGAGCAGGACACCACCGGGCTTGCCGGCCTTGCGGCAGATCAGCATCCAGCAATAACAGAAGAAGACGTAAGACAGGAGCGCGGCCGCGGCCAGGCCCGCCAGAAGCGCCGGGTTGAGACGGACCCGGGTGGGGTCCATGGCCCCCGCCGGAAGCCCCAGCGTTTTGCTGAGGCGCTCCTCGACCTGTTTGAGCTCCTCCGAATGGACTTTGGTGAGGGTTTGTTTGGCCCACGCCAGGGACGAGTTGGTCGAGCTTTTCTGCTTGTCGGGTCCGTAGCCGAGCAGGAGCCGGACGTCGTCGGGCATGTCGGCCACCTTGACGTTGGCCATGCCGGTGCTGTGGAGGAGGAAGACGTAGTCTTTGGCCTTGGTGGTGACTGTCACGTTTGTGTACGAACGTGTCCCAATCCTAAGAACGTCGAAGGATTGTTCGACGGCTGCCCGGGCCGGCGGGGGGGCGCCGAGCGTCAGGAACGCTGCCACCCCGAGGGCCGGCGCGAGTTTATTGCATGTGACCCGCCACAGACTCGTCATATCACGTGAAGATGTTAGCAAGTTTGCTGATCGAACAAGGGGCATGGTGCACGAAACATGCCATTCCCAAACCTGACACAGACGCGAAAAAGGCCGGCCCTTGCGAGCCGGCCTGGTGATTACAGAACAAGCGTTTCAGGACTTGGCCACGGGCACAACGGGCGGGTCGCGCAGGACGTTGTGGGCGTTGGGCACCGGCGGTTGCAACACGCGGAAGGGGCCCCACTGCATCCGGGCGCAATCGGTGTAGAGCAAATCCGGGCCGTAGGCGAATTTCGAGTTGAGGATTTCGTCCCAGGACACCCCGGCGCCGCTGTAGGCGGCTTCACGGCCCATGATGGCGGTGAGGGTGCTGTCGGTGACGTTCTTGGTTTCGTTCAGCTCGGTGTCGTTGACAATGGCCTTGATGAGGTCCACATGCTCCTGCATGTAGGGGTCGGTGGCCCGGTCGCGGAAGCGCCACATGGCGCCGCCATTGGGGCGAATCATGCCGCCGGGGTTGGCGGTGCCTTTGCTGCCATGCACCGCCTCGCTGACCGACGACCAATCGCGCTTGATTTGGCCGCAGTAACTGAACATGCGCACGCCGTTTTCATACTCGAACTCGACGGCGAAGTTGTCCCAGATTTCGCCGGACTTGTCGCCGAGCTGCTGGCGGGCGCCCATGCCCCAGCAACGGACGGGATGCGTGCCCATGATCCAGTTGCAGACGTCTATGTTGTGGACGTGCTGTTCGCAGATGTGGTCGCCGCAGAGCCAGATGTAATGATACCAGTTGCGGACCTGGCGCTCCAATTCGGTGCTGCCGCGCTCGCCGCGATGCCAGATGGGCCCGCCGTTGACCCAGTAGGCGCGCAGGGCCACGACGTCGCCGATTTCGCCGCCCTGGATGCGTTTGATGGTTTCGATGTAGCCGGCCTGGTGGCGCCGCTGCGTTCCCGCCGCGACTTTGAGTCCCTTCTGTTTGGCCAGTTCGCCGGCTTCATACATGATGCGGGCGCCGGGGCCGTCCACCGCCACCGGTTTCTCCATGAAAACATGTTTCCCGGCCTCGATGCAAGCTTTGAAATGGGGCGGGCGGAATCCCGGCGGGGCGGCCAGGATGGCGTAGTTGACGCCCGGCACCTCGAGGGCCTTGCGATAGCCGTCGAAACCGCTGAAACATTTGTCTTCGGGGACGCCGAAGGCCTCTTTGCCGCGCAGGGCCTGCTCGGGGAAGATATCGGCCACCGCCACAATTTTGCCTTCCACGCCGGCCTCTTTGCAGGCGTCGAGAAAGTTGCGGCCCGCCCCGCCCCCGCGGCCCCCGACGCCGATGATGACGGCGTTAAAGGTCTGCTTGTTCTGGGCGTGAACCAGCGCGGGGAAACTGGCGACCGCCGCCGCCGACGCCGCCATTAATGAGGATTGTCGGATGAACTGGCGGCGGGAGACCGCCGCGCCTTGTGTGCTTGGATTCTCTTGCATGGGCTCTATTGCATTTTGTGTTGTTTCAGCTTTCGGCCGCTTTGCCGCGGCTGTTGGACGCGTTGACCGCGCCCGAAATTCATTCTAGTCCCGTTCCACGCCGCTGGACCAGTATTTCTGCATCTCCTCGGGCGGGGGGATGCGCAGGGGCCGGACGATGCGGAAGCCGACGAACTGGGCGTCCGAAAAATACCAGATGCTCTTGGGCAGTTGCGGGTCCTGCATTTTCCACGACCGGTCCGAGCCGCGCCGGGCGGCGCTGCGCAGCATGGTTTCCTCATCGTCCCAGGAACCGCCGCGGACGGAGTGGGGGTAGGGTTTGGTGGCCTTGTTCCAGGGGTCCTTGACGAGGCCCTGGGCGCTGGAACGCTGGTAGTACTCGGGGTCGTACTGGTCGAGCACCCATTCGACGACGTTGCCGCACATGTCGTAGAGCCCCCAAGGATTGGGCTTTTTCCGGCCCACTTTTTGGTATTTGAAGTCGCTGTTCTGCTCATACCAGGCGTGGTCCTTGAGCGCCGCCGGGTCATCGCCGAAATAGTAGGCGGTGGTGGTGCCGGCGCGGCAGGCGTATTCCCACTCCGCCTCGGTCGGCAGGCGGTAGAAGTGGCCGGTCTTGGCGCTGAGCCACTGGCAATACTTGTTGGCGGCGTGCTGGGTCATGCTGATGGCGGGGAAGCCATCCTTGCCCATGCCGAAACTCATCTCGACGTAAGGCCGCGAAGGGTGCGTGACGGCGTCCGCCAGCTTGTCGCCCTCCTCGTCGGTCGGGACCGTGGCCCGGGTTCGTTTCTCCTCGTCCGGATACATGAACAGCTCGTATTCGTTCCAGGTGATTTCGCACTGGCCCATCCAGAATGGGGAGATTTCGACCTTGTGCTGCGGGCCCTCATCCGGCTTGCGGCCGGGTTCGCTTTCGGGACTGCCCATGACGAACTGGCCGCCGGGAATCGGCACCATGACGTAGGTGACGCGCGTGCCGGGGATGGTGTTGGTGTAAATCTTCATCTCCTCCGGCTTGGTGACCTGGTTTTTCGCCACGATCCGGGCGTGGATGCCGGGGATTGTGAGGTTGTCGTTGTCCGCCAGGGTTGGCAGGCTGCCGAACACGCCGGGGACATATTCTCCGTCCGCCGCTTGGTACATCTGGTAGCGGGTGGAGAACTTCGAGGTCGCGGGTTCGGAAAACACGATCATCCCGCCGGCCGTGGGCAGGGCGCAGGTGATGACGTCGTTGGTGGCCACGACAGTCTGCACCAGCGTGGGAGCCTGCCTGCCATCAAACGCAAAGACACCCGCCTTTTCGCCGTTGCCGAAAACGACGAACAATTGCCGCTTCGCCGGCGCCAGGGTAATCACGCGCCGAATCGGGCCCCCGAGGTCAAACTTTGCCGGGTCGCCGAAGCGGACCTGCCCGGCTTCAACCGCCTCGACCGGGCGGACAATCAGGGTCGCATCCCCGGGTTTGTAGAACAGGAACTCGGGGGTGGGAGCGCCGCGAAAATGGCCCAGGGTGTATTCCGCTCCCGCCGGCAACCCTTTGAGGGTCGCCACGGTGGTGAATTTTCCCGCGTGAACGTCCTGCAGATGAAAGCTGTCTTCGCTGCCCTGCCGGGTGAGCAGGCCCACGAATTCCCCTCGGGCGGGCGCCAGCACCACCCGCTGGCCGCCAGCCGGCACTCCGGGCAGGGCCGTCTCCGCCAGCTTGGGCAATTCCTGGCCATCGTTGCGCAACAAGGTCGCCAGGTTCTCATCCGGGGAATTGTAAATGCTGGCCACGTAAAGGTCCGCTGCCGGGGTGTTCCCTTCCCCGCCAATTTCCTGCGGCACCACGACCGTCGGACCGAGCGCGGCGTTGAAATTGATCACCCGGGGCCGCTCGGGGGCGGTGGGGCTGGAGGCTTCGGCCAGCACGATCTGGTTCGCATCCGCCGTGGTCAGCACCAAGCCGTCGCGGTTGGTCACCATCAACGGCCCGAGGCTGAACCCCGAGATGCCTTTGATTCCGCTCGGCCGGTTGTCCACCCAGTTGAACAGCCCGGATTCCGCCCCATACCCCAGCCGATACTTCCCCGTCTCCTTGTCCACAATCACCACGTCACGCCGGCCGTCCCCGTCAAAATCCCCGCTCCCGAAAAATTCCTGTGCGGTTTCATATATGAGGGGCGGATTCTGGAGCTCCGCCTGAACCGTCACGAGCGGCACCGACAAAAGACCTGCTGCAACCACTGGGAAGAAGAAGTAAGCTTTCATTAAAATCACAAAACTTGCCGGCTAGTCTTGTAAGCCTTCGCCCGGAAGTCAATTGGAGAAACCGGCATTGAAAAAACCGGCGAAGCGGGACGACCGGGGACTCCCCGCTCCCCGCCAAACCAGTCGAGTCGAGACGAGAGCACGGGCTGAAAGGCGCGGAGCCCATGGCCGCCGCTCCCCTCTGCCTCGTCGAAACGGACATGGAGCTTACCCCCCCATGCTTCCCTGGCGCTTTCCGGAATACACCGAAGGGAGGGGGAGGCCTGGACCGCTGACCGCCGACGTCCTCGCGCTACACCTTTCAACCTTCCTACCTTCCAACCTTCCTACTTTCCCACTTTCCTACTTTCCCACTCCCCCCCTCCCACGTCGCCCCCATTCAGCCGTCCCAACCCAAGGCGCGAAAATCCAAAGCGGCGCGGCAGTGCCGCAGTCCAGGGGGGCGATGAATGGAGCGAGTTCTCCAGCTTCGGATCGGCCTGTCTGACAACATGGAGGGGAGAATCCAGCCCGGTGCGCCAAGGATGGTTTTTCCCCGACCATGACATTTCAACCAACTTACTATTGTCCATAAGTTAAGGGTTGATATAGTTGGGCGAATCGGCGTGCGGCTTTGGCGCCTCTGCCTGCGGCGGAGCCGCGAGGGTGCAACCGGTTTGAAGTTATGTATTCTTCTTTGTTTCGCGTCCGCGCGCTGGCAGTGGTGGTGTGCGTGAGCCTGTGCCAGTTTGAGGTGGCGGCGGAGGTGCTCATCAATGAAATCATGTACCACTCCCCTCCCGCGGTGCCGGAGGTGCCGGCTTTCGAGTGGGTGGAACTTTTGAATCGCGGGAGCAACTCGGTGGATTTGACGGGGTGGCGTCTGGACAAAGGAGTGGCGTTCACGTTTACGAACGTGGCCCTTGCGCCGGGGGGCTGCCTGGTGGTGGCGGCCAGCCGCGCAGCCTTTCTAACCAATCACCCCGGCATAACCAATGTCGTCGGAGACTGGACCGGCAAGCTCCGCAACCGCGGGGAGACGGTCCGTTTGGTGGATGCGACGGGGCGGGAGGTGGACCGGGTAAGCTATGCGGCGGAAGGCGACTGGGCGGAGCGGAGAGTTGGGGAGCCCTTCCCAGGCCAGCCGGGCTGGTGGCGGGGCTGGCAATGGGTCACGCCCGCCGATGGCGGGGGCAAATCCATTGAATTGCGGAATCCGGTATTGGCGCACGATCAAGGCCAGAACTGGGCGCCGAGCGGGCCGGAAGGCGGGACGCCGGGGCAGCCGAATTCCATGGCGACCAATAACATTCCTCCGATGATTCTGGAGGTGACCCATTATCCCGCAGTGCCGCAGTCCAGCGATCCGGTCACCGTGACGGCGCGGATTGTGGATGAAGGGGCCAACCCGACCGTCAGCGTCCATTTCCGGGTGGACGGCGCCCCCGCCTTCGAGGTCAGCGCGATGTTGGACGACGGGCAGCACGGCGACGGGCTGCCGGGCGACGGGCTGTATGGGGCGGTGCTGCCTCCAAGAGCGGACAAGACGGTGGTTGAGTTTTATGTCGAGGCGGTGGATGGCGGGGGGCGAAGGCGGACCTGCCCGGGACCCACCGATGAGCTGGGGACCCAGGGAGCCAATGCGCTGTATCAGGTGGATGATTTTGGATACACCGGGGGCCAGTCGCTGTACCGATTCATTGTCACGGCGGGCGAATGGGCGGCGTGGCTGGGGTTGATGGACAACACGACGGGGGGGCGTTACAGCGACGCAGCCATGAACGGCGCACTCGTCCGCGTGGATGGGACCGGCACCGAGGTGCGTTACGCGGTGGCCATTCGAAATCGTGGGGCCGGCACGCGAGCCGCTCACCCCCATAATTTTCATTTATCCATCCCGGACGACCGGCCGTTGCAGGGAGTTCGGAAGTTAAATTTCAACACGCGAACGGTTCACGCCCAGGTGGCCGGAAATGCCCTGTTCGTGGCGGCCGGGCTGCTGAACGCCTACGGGGCGCCGGTTCAGGTGCGGGTGAATGGGAATAATCTGGCGAACGCGACTCCGACGGGGAGCGCGGATTCGTATCAATTTGGCTCGTATTACTGTTTTGAACCCTACGACAGCGATTGGGCGGCCAGCCACATTCCGCAGGACGCCGGCGGCAACATTTACCAAGGGTATTGGTATTTGGACAACGTGAAGCTGCTGCAAGGGGCGACACTGGATTACCTGGGAACGAACGTGGAGAGTTACCGGCGGACTTATTCGCCGACCGGGGCGGTGGCCACCACCGGGGCGTATCAGAAGCAAAGCAACACGGCCGAAGACGACTGGTCGGACCTGATTGACCTGACTTACGTGTTGAGCACGAACACTCCCGACTCGAATTACGTGCAAGCCATCAGCCGGCGGGTTGATATCGAGCAGTGGCTCAGACACATCGCCGTCAACTCGTTGATTTTGAACATGGAGACGACGCTGGCGACCGGGGTGGGCGACGATTATATGGCGTACTGCGGGGTGCTGGACCCCCGGTTTCGGCTGTTAAACCACGACAACGACACGTTGCTGGGGCAGGGCGAGGGCACCCCAGCCTGGACACGCTCCATTTTCAAGGCGGCGGACCTGCCGGTGCTTAGCCGGTTCCTGAAGCACCCGGAAATTGCGCCGCGCTATTTCGCGATTCTAAAGGAGTATGCCGACACGCTGTTCGTGCCGGAGAGGATCGGGGCGGAGTTGGAGCGGCAATTGAAGGACTTCGTGCCGGCGCCGTACATCCAAAGCATGAAAGACGCAGCGGAGCGGCGCCGGACCAACGTGCTGGCGCAAATTCCAATGCGGCTGAGCGTCCAGAGCCCGCTGGCCGTCAGCAACGGCTATCCGCGGGCGACGTCGGCCCTCACCACGCTCTCCGGCACTGCCAACGCCATTTTGACGCGGCAGGTTCTGGTGAACGGCGCGGCGGCGAATTACGTGCCGTGGCAGGGGGCGTGGAGCGCCGGGAACGTGGCTTTGCATCCCGGCATCAACCGGGTGCTCATCCAAGCCATGAACACCAACGGAGTGGAATGCGGCCGAACGCATATTGACATTTGGTATGATGATGGGTCGGCGCAGGTTGCAGGCGGGGCGATTGGGGCCAATGTCTTGTGGACCGCTTTGGAAGGTCCTTACCACGTCGTCTCAAATCTGGTCATCAACAGCGGCGCGACTCTCGCGATCGAACCCGGGACGACTGTTTACCTTGGGCCGGGGGTCAGTGTGGCCGTGGCGGACGGGGGCAGATTGGTGGCTGAAGGGACGGCGAACGCGCCGATTCGATTTGCGGTCCTGCCGGGGTCGGGAGCCAGGTGGGGTGGGATAACCATCAACGGTTCGGCCAGCTCGCCGGAGACCCGGATTGCCTACGCTCATTTTGAGGGCAACAGCAACACCTGCCTCCAGGTTAGCGGGGGGACGATTTATCTGGCTCACAGCAGCTTCGGCACGACCGACCGGACGTATTTGTCATTGGATGGGGCTTCGTTTCTGGTGACTCACTGCAGTTTCCCCTCGGGGAGCGCAGGGTTTGAACTGGTGCACGGCACCGGTGGCATCAAGGCCGGCGGGCGGGGGATCATTCGAAACTGCTTTTTCGGCAAGCCGGTTGGCTACAACGATGTGATTGATTTCACGGGGGGTAACCGCAATTACAGCCAGCCCATTCTGCAGCTTTATCAGAATGTCTTCACCGGAGCCACCGATGACGTGCTGGACCTGGACGGGACGGATGCCTGGATCGAAGGGAACCTTTTTCTGCACTGCCATCGGAACGGGGCGCCCGACAGCTCCAGCGCCATCTCGGGGGGGAGTTCGGGCCCGGACACTTCCGAAGTCACAGTGATTGGGAACTTGTTCTTCGATTGTGATCACGTCGCGACGGCCAAGGAGGGCAACTTCTACACCTTCCTGAACAATACCATGGTCCGGATCACCCAGGTCGGGGGCATGGACACGGCCTCGGCGGTGTTCAACCTGAGGGACACCGAACCGTCGCCCACGGCGTTCGGCGCCGGCATCTACGCCGAGGGCAACATCATTGTGGAAGCGGCAGCCTTGGTGCGGAACTATGATCCGGCCCAAAGCACGGTGGTTTTCAACCGCAATCTTCTGCCCTCTGGCTGGAGCGGGCCAGGAAGCGGCAATTCGACCAACGCGCCCCGGCTAAGCCATGTGCCTACTCTGGAAGAGACGCAGTTCGGTTCGTGGGAGGAAGCCCAGGCGATGTGGCAATGGCTGAGTCTGGGACCAGGCTCGCCCGGGCGGGGCACGGGTCCCAACGGGCGGGATATGGGAGGGGTTATACCGCTGGGCGCGTCAGTTTCCGGGGAGCCGGACAGCTTGACTTCGTCCAACAGCGCGCGGCTGGAGGTTGGGGTGGTGCGCACGGGCAACGGCATACCCGTGGCGGGGTTTCCGCAAGGGTCGGGTTATACGCATTACAAGTGGCGGCTCAATGACGGTGTCTGGAGCGCCGAGACGCCCGTCGGGACACCGGTGGTGTTGTCGAACTTAAGTGACGGCACCTATTGGGTGGAAGTGACCGGAAAACGGGACTCGGGTTGGTATCAGGACGCGGTGGAGCTGGAGGGAAGCACGACCCGCTCGAAGACCTGGACCGTTCAGGCCGGGTTGTCCGGACTGCGGATCAACGAGATTCTGGCGCGCAACGGGGGCATCCTGGTGACCAATGGCGAATCGCCGGATTTGATCGAGCTGTTCAACGCCGGGCAAAGTGTTGTGAACCTATCGGGCAAGGGGCTGACCGACAACCCGCTGAACCCGTATAAATTCATTTTCCCAAGCGGGATGAGCCTGGCTCCGGGGCAATATCTTTTGCTTTATGGGGATGTGGGTCCCGATCCGGCCCGTTACACGGGTTTTGGTTTGAAGCAGGAGGGTGATGTTCTTTACTTGTATGATTCCATGGCGGAGGGGGGCGGGCTTCGGGAGAAGGTCGAATTCGGGCCCCAGCTTGCCAATCTGTCCATTGGCCGTCTGCCGGGCGGCCAGTGGGGGCTGTGCCAGCCGACGCCCGGGAGCGCCAACAAGGAGCACCCGACCGGCGATGTCCGCGCGCTGAGAATCAATGAATGGCTGGCAGCCGGGACCCCGGCGATTCCGGATGACTTTGTCGAGCTTTACAACCCGGATGCCTTGCCGGGGGACATGGGGGGATGCTACCTGAGCGACGCTCCGGACGGGAGTCCGGCCCTGCATCGCATCCGGCCGCTCAGCTTCATCGCCGGCGGCGGTTTTTTTGTGTTCAAGGCGGATGGGAACACCGGGCAGGGGCCGGAACATCTTGGGTTCAGCCTGCGGTCGGAAGGAGGAGGGATTGGTCTTTTCGGGCCGGACCTGGGGGTGATTGACCGGGTGTTTTACGGCCCGCAAAGCGCCGGCATTTCCGAGGGACGGTCGCCCAATGGGGCGGCGGCGTTGCGATTCTTTTCGACGCCCACACCGGGGGCGGGGAATCCCGGCGGCAGTCCCGATGTGACGGTGGTCACGACAACCTACCGGCTGCTTGAGCTGACCAACCAATGGCGTTATTACGCGATGGGAGCCGAGCCGGCAGGAACATGGAAGAACCCTCAGTATGCGGACACGGGGTGGCCTCTGGGAAATGGCCTGCTGGGGGTGGAAACCACGTCGCCGTATCCGTATCCGGCCCCGATCCTGACGCCGCTGCCCCTGACCAACGGGCAGGGATCGAACATTCTGACTTATTACTTCAGGACGACTTTTGTTGTGCCGACGAACCTTGCGGGATTTGCAATAGACACAGGAATCTATCTGGACGACGGGGCGGTGTTCTATTTGAATGGCAATGAAGCGGGCCGTTTGCGGCTGCCGGCGGGAGCAATCACGTATTCAACCCTGGCGACCAACCAACCGTCCGAGGGAGTCCGCGAATCACTCCTCATTCCGGCGTCGGCCCTGTTGGCGGGAACCAACACCCTGGCGGTGGAAGTGCATCAAAGCGCGGTGGCCAGCAGCGACATCGTGTTTGGGATGACATTGAGCGCTTCACGAACGGTCTATGTCACCAATTATCAGAGCCTGGTGATCAACGAGGTGTTTGCCGGCAACGGCCCTGCCGGCGACGCCATCGAACTTTATAACCCGGGCAATCTGCCGTTGAGTCTGGCGGGGTACCGATTGACCGATGACCTGGCCCAACCCGCGCGCTGGGTTTTCCCGGCGGGCGTCATTCTCGCGGCTCGGGAGCGGTTGGTCATCCAGTTCGATTCGGGAATGCCGCCTTCGCTGGTACCGGGTCCCACCCTGAACACGGGATTTGCTTTGAATTCCGCCGGCGACGCAGTTTACCTGCTGGACCCGACCTCTTCGCTGGCCGACGCCGTGGTGTTTGGGCCGCAGGCAGCGGATTTCTCGATTGGACGGATTCCCGACGGCACGGCGCGGTGGACAATCAATTTGCCGACGCTTGGGTCCCAGAATATTGAGGCCACGGTTGGTGACCCGACAAAGCTGAGGATCAACGAGTGGGCGGCGAGCGTGGCCGGCGGGCCCGACTGGTTCGAGGTTTACAATCCCAATGCGCAGCCGGTGGCGCTGGGCGGGCTGTATCTGACCGACAAGCTCTCCAATCGGACGAAACATCCCATTGCGGCGCTGTCGTATATTGGCGTGTCCACCAACGCCTTTCGGAAATTCATCGCCGATGGCGACACAGCACAAGGGCCGCAACATGTCAGTTTCTCCCTGGACGCGGGCACGGGGGAGGCGCTGGGGTTGTTCCCGCCGGGAACGGGGCCGGCCATTGACACGGTGGTTTTCGGTCCTCAAACCACGGGCATATCGGAGGGGCGTCTGCCGGACGGTTCGACCAATCGCGTGTTTTTGCCCGTGCCGACTCCGGGGGAAGCCAACTGGCTGCCTTTGAGCAACGTTTTCATCAACGAGGTGCTCACGCACACCGACCTGCCGCTGGAGGATGCCGTCGAGCTGTATAATGCCGGCGCCACGGCCGTCAACATTGGGGGCTGGTATCTCAGCGATTCGCAGCGCGAGTTGTTCAAGTTCAAAATTCCGGACAACACCATTCTGGCCGCGGGCGGTTACAAAGTTTTCTACGAATATCAGTTCAATGCCGATCCGCTGGAGCCGGAGAGCTTTGCATTTAGTTCCGCGAAGGGGGACGAGGTGTGGCTGATCGCGTGCGACACCAACGGGTTGCCCACCGGCTACCGGGACCGGGGTAGTTACGGTCCCCAGTTCAACGGCGTGTCATTCGGCCGGTTCTTGACGAGCCAAGGCGCGGAGTTTACGGCGCAGAGCGCCCTGACATTGGGAACGTCGGTGACCCGAGTCAGCCCGACCAATCAACTGCCGCTCTTTCGGACGGGGACCGGCGCGCCCAATGCCTACCCGCGGGTGGGGCCGGTGGTGATCAGCGAAATCATGTATTCGCCCGCGCCCCTGGGGACCAATGAGAACGTGCAGGAGGAGTATATCGAGTTGCACAACTTGACCGGGGTGGCCGTTCCGCTATTTGACATTGCGCATCCAACCAACGGCTGGCGGCTGACCAAGGGGGTCGAGTTTGTCTTCTCGACCAATCACGCGCTGCCGCCACTGGGTTACCTGGTCGTGGTGGGATTCAATCCCGCAACCAATGCCGCTGTCACTGCGGCCTTCCGCGCCAAGTATGGCGCCGCCAGCCTGCTGGCCGGGCCGTGGTCGGGCAAACTCGCCAACAGCGGCGAGGTGATCGAGTTGCAGGCGCCGGACGCGCCCCAGACGGTGCCGGGGCCGGATTGGGGGTTGGTTCCCTATGTGACGGTGGACCGGGTGGCCTACTCCCCTGCCCCGCCGTGGCCCGCCAACACGGATGGTCTGGGGCTTTCGCTGCAGCGGGTCACGCCAACGGCTTACGGCAACGAGCCCACCAACTGGTGCGCGGCGGTTCCGAATGCCGGGTCGGGCGGCCAAGCCGACAGCGACGGCGACGGGATGCCGGACGAATGGGAAGAGGGTCACGGACTGAATAAATACATCAACGACGCCGGTCTGGACCCGGACGGGGACGGGCTTTCGAACCTGCAGGAGTTTCTGGCGGGAACCGATCCCCAGGACCGCCACAGTTATTTGCGAATTGCGGGAGTGTCGGATTCTCCGACCGGCATCCGCATCGAGTTTGAGGCGCGGGCGGGGCGCACTTATTCCGTTCTTTACAATGACAGGTTGGGGCTGGGGCCCTGGCAGAAACTGGCGGACGTGCCTGCTCCGCCGAACGAC
>Ga0209407_1001508_pt1 | contig 24177 bp, 37 predicted proteins | sample AD_JPNHG3_MetaG_FD_184410 | JGI IMG/M metagenome (GOLD analysis project Ga0209407, IMG submission 184410) | Active sludge microbial communities of municipal wastewater-treating anaerobic digesters from Japan - AD_JPNHG3_MetaG (SPAdes) (version 2) | ecosystem: Engineered > Bioreactor > Anaerobic... | reverse complement strand
TGAATGATAGTTTCACTATCTCACCTGCCTTTCTTATTTAATTAGAATATTATATTTATAATTTGTCAACCACCAATTCATCTCCCACCTAAAGAGGTGGGAGTATTCTTGGTGATGTTAGATAAATGGGGATATACGCCTCACCCTCTTTTTCCAACTCCGAAACTTCCACTCTTCCACCACATTTACAGATTATCATTTTCCCTCGCTATATTAATATTAACATCCTCTACAGGATCATTTTCAACGGTTCCAAATTCCATTTCATTGAAGAGCCGGAGAAGAGACTTCGAAATTGTTCTCGATAGTCTATCATCCGCAATCTTCAATCTTTCCAGTTCTTCCATTGAAAATTCTATATTCGCTATCATAATCGGATACTGTTTTCCTGAGTCTTTATCCTTCTCATACCTTTTTGTAAATGATATTTTCATTTTTCATTCCTTTACGCTCATATGGGGTTTTTTATTTTTCATCTCTTGGAAATCTCGCCCCATTTGGTTTTTTCAAACTGATATGAACCCTCGCCACATCTTCGAACGGTTCACTCGGTATCCTTGACGCCGCCCCTCGCCATTCCTCTTTTGAGTTCCAAAATAGTTCAATTTCAATACTGTGTGGGATTAATCCCACCTTGTCTCTCAATTCTCTCAATGCCTCTTTTATTTTATACTCACATTTTTCTATTTCATTGACTAATAGTCTTTGTAGCATATCTCCTCACATCCGTACTATCCCGAATATAATAAGGGCAAGGATAATAGCAAAGATAATATAATAAATCATCAATGAACCTGACAGAATTGTATATGTGGTACACGAAATGATTTGTCTAAATATCTTTACCATTGAGACACCTTGCGCAAATATATTTGGGAATTTTTTGACTTGAAATTTGATTTTCATCAGCTGAAGTGTAGCGGTGGCCGATTATTTTGCAGATTAGTTTCATCATCACCTTTCTTGGGTATTCCAAATTCATTCAGGGGGCGGAAAAACACTCGATTACATTTCAGACAAACCACAAGATCGCCGATGGAAATGAATTTCTTTTCTTTGCTACCCGATTCCGCCATTCCGGCAACAGGAAAATCTCTCCAATACGACCTATGAAACAAAAAACATAACATTTTCTTCATATTATACCACACCTTTCTTGAAAGGTAAACATCATTATTTGTTTAAAACACAAATTACGGAGAATATATAGGTATTCCATACTTTTCGATGATCCATTTATAGACCTTTTCACACTCACTATCATCTGAAAATGCCCAATCTATCCTGCCACCCGTAATATAAAAAGAAATCATACTGTTATTGGGAATAATCAATTTATCTATTGCTGCACACAGATCGGGGTTGACCGGCTTGTGTCTTGGATTTTCTGATACAATGAACATATTCTACTCCCTTTTATCATTTATTTCCACTATTTTATCCACTTCAAAGTGATATCGCAAAACATCCCCGAAATAGATTTCCACTGTTTTCTTTTTGATGTTTATTTTGGCAGTGGATTTCAACTTCAGATTATAATAACCATTTGGATCGTATATGGATTTTTCTCTAAACATATCTTTTCTCCTATTATACACTAAATAGACAAAGATGTAAATAACAATATTATTTATCATAAATAGTACAGGGAAAGGGGAATTACAAAAGTGTAATTCCCGTTTAAAAAAATACGGAGGTGCAATACTTATGATAAATACTTTGATTGCAGCAGTAGGTGGATTTCTGGTCGCACTTGTAATTCTCTTTTTTGTATGGAGAAACAATAAGGCGAAATTCACCGCAATTCTGGTAATTCTCGACGAGCTTGTTAAAGGTGCTGTAGATGAGGCCAAGGTAAAAGAGTCTGTAGCCAAGATTAAAGAGATTCTTGGCGTAAAGTAGGCTTTTCAGTTCTGGGGGATGAATTTTCTTCATCCCCCATCTTTACTTCACATTTTTTATATGGTATAATCTGTGTAGAGGAAGTATTTTATGAACAAACAAAAAAGATGGGATAAGTATTTTTTAGGTCTTGCAAATTCTGTGGCACAAAATAGCCAATGTCTTTCAAGAAAAATCGGCGCAATTATCGTTCTGGACAAATCAATCATATCTACAGGCTATAACGGGCCGCCCCGTGGTGTTCCCCCTTGTGATGAGAGATGGGGTAAAGATGACAGTTTGGAGTTTGAGTTTCCAGAAAGAGTCCGAAAAGGGAAGTGCCCGAGAAAAGCGATGGGCTATGAATCGGGTGAAGGACTTGAGTATTGTATCGCGGGTCACGGAGAGAGAAATGCCCTTATCAATGCAGCACGTCACGGTATTGCCGTGAAGGGGGCAACAATGTATTGTAATTGCCCTATACCCTGTACGCCCTGTCTGGTTGAAATTATCAATGCAGGTATCATTGAAATAGTGGTTACAAACCTTTCACATTATGATAAAACTGCAGAATACCTTATAAAAGAAAGTGGTATATTTGTGAGGAAATATGAATTATGATAGAACTTCAGATTGACAAAATAAAAGGTGGGTATACAGCATTTACCAGAACAAGAATTAATAGGTATGCTCTTGATGAGATAAGAGATCGTGGTGGGGATATTCAGGATATGATACCGGAGTATAACAAGTACTCATCAATATCTATTATTCCTGATGAGGAAAGTTTGGATTACTTTGTAGAATTGGAAGAAAGTATTATATTTTGACAGTATATACGAGAAGCCCCAAGACAAGACTTGATGATTGGATTACCGGAAATGGGATTGTTCTTTGTTTCCATGAAGGGGGTACTTTTTGGCACGAAGATGGAAGAGCTGGAAGTCTCTACATACACACGGTTCCTGATAATTGTCCCAAAGAAAATATATCTATATTACTACTGGCCCATACTTGTGAAAAAATAAAAGAAGCTGTAGAAGAATATAATTCACGGCCCCGTGACGAATATGCCGGTGCAAATTTGCATTATTCGAGAAGTTTAGATGATGATATTCTGACGGAAAATTTTGACAGAACGCTGAGAAGGAGAAAAGAAGATATCCAACACATTCCAGATTTTCTATTCAAAATAAAATAAGGAGGCAAATTTGAGAAAGAGATTAAAAAGGAAGTTGAGGAGCTGTCCGAGTTGTAAACCACATAAAACACACGGCGTTCCAAGATGGAAAAACAGAGACCTTCATAAACTCAAATTGGCGGAGGATGAAATTTTAGAAACAAAAAAGAAAAAACCAACAGAAATTTTGGAGGAAAACAATTGAGGGGGAATTTTTCCCCTCTTTTTTTTGTATAAATAATATCATGGAAAGAATGAAATTACAGGATAATATAAAAGTAAACAGAAGAAACCATCCGATGTATGGCTGTAGAGGAAAAGTTGTGGGAATAAGGGGTGAAATAGAACAGGACAATTCTTGGCTCTTGGTCTATTTTCCTTCCCACCAAAGAAGTTTTCTAATTCCAGAAAATTATGTCTTGAGAGAAGAATGAAAGAAGTGCCAAAAATCTAAAGATAGATGGTATGTGCATAAATGCACTCTGGAAATGGAAAAACATTAAGTGAATCATTTTAAAGAAAAGGAGTAAACTATGTCAGAAAGAGTAGTGTGGTGGAATGGTAAAATAATACCGGAGAGGGAGGCTCGTGTTAGTATCTACGATAGTGCTCTGATGTTTGGTGACACTGTATTTGAGATGCTAAGATCATTCAATAGAAAACATTTCAAACTTGAAGAGCACATCAATAGGTTATATAACTCGGCAAAGTACATCCGTCTTGAAATTCCATTCACGAGGTCATACTTGATGAATGCTTGTGAAGAGATATCGAAACTGAATGAACCGAATTTCAACTCCGATGATGAGCACCGCTTGATGATAAATGTAACAAGAGGACTTCTTTCCATCTATCGGGGAATTGACCTTGAAGAAAAGGGCCCGAATGTTATTATAGCCGATTTTCCCTTGAGGTGGACGGTTCAGGGTATGGGAAAGCTGTTTGATGTTGGAGTAAACGCCATTACACCAAATCAGAGAACCATACCGGCAAGATATCTGGAACCTAAGGTAAAAAACAGATCAAGGCTTCACTACCTGATGGCGAATATTGAAGTGTCTCTCTGTAGTGGAGAGAACAACTGGGCCCTCTTACTGGATGATGATGGTTTCGTATGTGAAGGAACGGGAGCGAATTTCTTCATTGTTGAAAGACAGGGAAGATTGATTACACCGGAATCACGAAACATCTTGAGGGGCATCAGTAGGGATTATGTCAGGTCATTGAAATCTACGGTGATAAGGAATATCGAATTGTATGATGTGATGACAGCGCAAGAAGCATTCTTTACCGGTACACCATTCTGTATTATGCCATGTACTTCAATCAACGGTGTAAAAATCGGTGATGGAGAAGTTGGACCAGTAACGAAAGAACTTCTAAAAATATGGAGTAGAAATGTTGAAGTGGATATCATAGGACAAATAAAGAAATGGGATGAGGACAACCTGAAAGACGGTGCTTCTCCTTATTCGTTCAAGAAATGAAAATATTTTTATATAAAAAAGGAAATACATATGAAAATATTTATGGACGGTGGCGAAGGCCATATAATAACACATAGAATGTTACCTTATTGGAAAAAAATGGGGATATCAATTCAGCTTGGAAATCCACAAGGATGTGATGTTCATCTATCTTATGTTCATTTGAGAGCACCATCAAAATTACCAAAAGTTCTTCGATTGGATTCTGTTTATTACGATAGTGACACTAATTACAATTCAAGAAATGCGGGTATAAGTGAAGCCCACAGAAGGGCAGATGCAGTGATATATCAAAGCCACTTTTCAAGAAGTATGTGTGAAAAGTATCTTTCTCCAAGGAAGAAGGAAGCCAAACCATTTGTCATTCACAATGGCATCGACAATGGTTGGTGTGGGAAATTTATTGAACACGAAGGAACCAATATTATTGTCACGGCAAAATGGAGAAGGCACAAAAGATTACAAGAAATAATTCAGTTATTCTTGAAACACTACCAGAAATATCCTTATACCCATCTTCACATCTTTGGTCTGCTATATCAGAATGTTCCGGTAAAACATCCTAATATTCACTACTATGGTCATGTTGACAGGAAAGATTTCATGATTCATCATTCGATGGCGGATTTTACTATTCATCTTTCGAAAAAAGATGCCTGCCCAAATTCCGTTGTCGAGGCTATTGGGGCTGGAATACCTGTTATAACAACCAATGCCTGTGGTGGCTCCACGGAGATGTGTGAGATGACCGAGGGATGTATCATATGTGACGGTGATGAAGATTCTATAGAACCCTGTAAGCCATATACGAACGCCTATAATATTTTACCAAAAATATTGGAAAATAACCTTCTCGATGCAATGCAAAAAGTTGAGAATAATAAATATAGAGTGAAATTGCCAAAGGAATTATCAGCAGAATATGTCGCAGAAAAATATTTTGAAGTCTTTAAGAGTATCGTATGAACAATATATTGAAAACATCTGACGGAAAAGAACCACTGGTACATATATCCAAATTACCTGTAGTGGACATCGCAGTTACAACATTTAACACAGAAAGATTTGTCAAGGATTGTGTCGAAAGTATTATTAAACAGACCTATCCATTATGGCATATCTACTTTGTGGATGATTGCTCATCAGACAAAACACTTGAGACAATAAAGAGTATTGTGAAAAGCAATAACATAAAAGACCAATGTTCCTTTTTCCAGACAGAAAAAAATAGTGGGTATGGTACCACATTGAAATGGGCAATAGAAATGGGGGAAAATGAATTAGTGGCCATCGTTGATTCAGATGATTTTCTCGACAATGATGACGCCTTGAAATTGGTTGTGGAAGAACATAAAAAATACCCTGAAGTTTCACTGATATATACGGACTACAATCAGATTGTTTCTACCCATTACACAAGAAAAGAATTAATAAGAGCTATGCCACCCACCAATGGAAAATTCTTGGGAAAATTCAAAGACGGTGTTTATATGGGAACTGATGCCGATATCAGCCACTTGAAAGTATTCAAGAGAGGATTTTACAATATGACTATCGGGTTGGACCATCGACTGATAAAGGCTGTAGATAAGGATTTGATACTGAAACTGGAAGAAGTAGGCAGGATGCACTATATAAGAAAAGCTTTGTATTGTTACAGGAAGCACAGTACAAGTATTACATCCGTTTACAGGGATAGATCTATCGAATATCACAAAAGGGTAATGGATTTAAAAAACGCAATGTACCTGAATGCAAAACACAGAAGAGAAAGAGGAATATTATTGAGGGTCGGTGACACTTACACTTATTCTGAAAATGGTAAAAAGATGGGATTAAATTGTAGAGGAGGATCTGATGTATATTGTTAGTCTTATACCTGCAAGAGAGGGTTCGAAGGGAATACCCAAAAAGAATTTGGCGTTATTGAATGGTAAACCCCTTATTTATTATGTAATCCAGAGTAGCCTGAACTCAATATGCCACGACACCTTTGTTTCATCTGACGGCCCGGATATTTTAGGATATGCAATGGAACTTGGAACAAAGGTTATTGAACAGCCGCCAATTATTTCCGGTGATAGAAATTCCATCGAAGAAGTAATAACATATTTCACGGAACGGATCGAGTATGATATTCTTGTTTTACTTGCTCCCACATCTCCACTTATAGAATCTAAACATATAAATGATGGAGTAGAAAAAATCCTTGTTCACGGTTATGATAGTGCTATCGGAGCAATGGGAATGGAGAAAAATGACATTCTCTTTTGGGATGGAATTGTAAGATATCCGGTAAACTATGAATTGAAAAAGAGAGGTGTGAGGCAGGACAGAGAGGAGAACCGATATTATATTGAAACGGGGGGGTTGTATGTTACAACCAAAAAACAATTTCTACAATCAAAATGCCGTGTAGGTGGTAATGTCGGATTTGTGGAAATTCCTTTCTGGAACCACTTTGAGATTGATACACCAGAAGATTTGAAGATGATAGAGTGTATTATGAGGGGAAAGGACAGTGCGTGAGAGTAAAATAGGTTTTTTGAGAACTTATATACCTGACAGTTTCTATGGAAAAAATAAGATGTGGCTCGATTGTGCCTCAGGTGACGGTGTAATTGTCGCAAGAGATTTATTAAAAGAGAGGGGAATTATTCCATCAAATTATATTTGTATTGATAGAGATAGTGAGAAATTGGAGAGTGTGAAAAAGATGGGATGTAAGGCGGTTTGTATTGATCTTGAAACCTCCAATATAAAGGAACATGTTCCAATGGTGGATATAATACTGTGCCTTGAGACATTGGAACATCTTGAAGCTCTCACGGCGGAAAGATTGGTAAAGGATTTTATTTCTATATTGGTAAAAGGTGGAATGATGATAATAACATTTCCTATCAATATTGTTCTGGAAGAAAAAGAGGGAAAATGTTTTAATAAACATCAACCTAACATTAAAAATTTTTTGAAACTCAAGGAATTCTTTTCAGGCTTTATAAAGACGAGCTGGAACAAATCAAGAGTTCTTGTTTTTATGGATAAGAAATGAATAGTCTAACACAAGTGAACATTGAATTGACATCCAGATGTGACAAGAATTGCTGGATGTGTGGTAGAAGGGAAAGAGAAAGGCTGTATGGAAAACAGGGTTATGGTGATATGGATTTCGATATGGTTGGGTTGATAGCCGATGAAGTTCCAACCGGAATTATGGTTGCCTTTCACAACAACGGGGAACCTCTTCTCTATCCCCGTCTTGGTGAGGCTATATCCCTGTTCAGAGATCAAACAACCTACTTTGTTTCCAATGGATTGACATTGATGAAGAGGGCAAATGAACTCATAGATAATCTTGATATTATTTCCGTGTCTGTCATAGAGAATGAAAGAGAAGAAGTGGCTGAAAGACAGTATAACGAGATAATAGATTTCCTGGCATTGAAGGGAGACAGAAATCCACATTTCATTTTGAGATTTGTGGGGAAGGCCAATGAAGAAAGATACAAGGATTTGGATGTTCTCAAGGTCAGGAGGGTTCTTCATCTTCCAAAGGGAAGTATGGGGTACAGAAAATCACCCACAATTCCAGAGCACGGAGTATGTCTGGATTTATTGAACAGGCTAGCAATAGACAGATTTGGAAATGTTTCATTGTGTGTCAGGTTTGACCCTGAAGGTGAATTGAGATTGGGAAACATCGCAGAAACATCACTTGAAGATTTGTGGAAGTGTGAAAAGAGAAAGAGAATAGTAGAAATGCACATATCCGGTCAGAGACACAAAGTTCCCTATTGTGGGAATAAATGTGAATTTTACGGCGTGCCAACGGGGTATTGAAATGAAAGAAGGACATTTGGATATAAATCAATTTCTATTTCCAAGAGAAAAGGCTTTTACAGATCTCCATCTTCTTTTTTGTGAAAGAAATCTCAGAACAATTCTTGATGTGGGTGGGCCCTCTCGGGCATTTAATATATTTAATATCCAAAACTGGATTTATCGTTATTCTAATATTACCGGAAGTCAAAAAAGTCATTTTATTCAGGACGATATTTGTAATTCTAAAATAGAATCGGATTCATTTGATCTTGTATGTTCAAATGATATGTTTGAACATATTTTAGAGCCATGGTTGGCGGCAGAACATTGTGTAAGGATATGTAAGTCAGGTGGTTTATTATTTCATATTACACTTTTTTATTGGGATTTACATAATTCGCCAATAGATTGTTATAGATATTCACATATAGGTTTAACACATCTTTTTGAGAGAACTGGAAAAGTAAAAACCATTAATTGTGGATATTATCAACATAAAAAAAGTAAACAGAGAGTTATTTATTTTGGAGAAAAAATATGAGCCAATTTGTTGCAGGTGAATATACTTATGGTAAAATTGGAATATTTGGTGAAAGTGAACACAATATCTATACTGGAAAATTTTGCTCGATAGCCACCAATGTTGTGGCGTTTATGGGGGTGGATCATAGAACAGATGTTATTTCTACTTATCCACTTAATATTAAATGGGGGAGAAAAGATATAAAATCACATCCAATAAGTAAAGGGGATATTCGTATAGGAAATGATGTCTGGATAGGAAAAAATTCCATTTTATTTCACGGTGTCTCAATCGGTGACGGTGCAGTAATAGGTGCCTGTAGCGTGGTGAGAAGAGATGTTCCTCCTTATTGTATTTTTATTGGTAATCCTGCACAATTTATTAAGAAAAGATTTAATGATGAAAAAATAGAAATTTTATTAGAATTAAAATGGTGGGATTGGAAACAAAATATAATTCAAGAGGCAATAGATATACTCATGTCAGATAACATAGATAAATTGGTAAAATTTGCGAGAGAGAAAAAATTATATGTCTGACAAAGGAGAAGAAAATATGAACTTTAAACAGACAAGGAAAAAATGGGCGGGAATGGAGTATGTTTCTTTATTTAAAGAACTCATTAGGTTACTTGAACCTCATACTTATATGGAATTGGGTGTTAGTAAAGGATTTACTTTTAATCAAATATCACCTTTGGTAAAAAGAGCAATTGCCGTAGATATTAATGATTGTAGACCTCATATTATATTGAGAGAAAATGTTGAAATATTTAAAATGAAAACTGATAATATGGCATTGATGTGGAGAGATACGATTGATTTCCTATTTATTGATGCAAATCACAAAAAAGAGCAAGTTTTAAAAGATTTTAATAATTTTACTCCGTTTGTAAGAGAGGGAACAGGAATAATAGCTTTACATGATACACATCCAACTTTTCCAGAGCTGATAGATGAAAAATATTGTTCTAATGCATATGAAGCGGCATGGGAAATTAGAACAAATACGATTTATGCTGACTTTGAGGTTCTAACAATACCCGGCCCATATGCTGGATTAACACTTATAAGAAAATCTAAGAGACAACTATCGTGGAAATAAAACATTACATTATATCAAGAATAAATATTGGTCTATATTCGACAAACCCTAAAAGATATTTAGTCACTATGGATGAAAAAAATACTCGGATGGATCTTCTTTTTAGCTATCTGGAAAAAAATTCTATTCCATCAATAGCATCTCAAACAAATAAAAATTTTGAGTGGGTCTGGCTTATAGATGACCATTCACCCGATGGAGTAAAGGAAAGAGTAAAAAAGTTATCAAACATTTTAAAATCCACGACCATTTTTGATAAATGGGAATCAAAAGTGCCGTTTGGAGAGGGAAATTCCTGTGGAGGCAACTGGCTTAGACAATTTCGCGAAAATTTCCGGCCGGGTGGAATAGTCTCAATTACACGATATGATATTGATGATTATATATCTTCCAATTTTATTGATGTTATTCAAAAACATTTTGAATATAGAGAATTTTGTATTGATTTTGAAAATAGAATTAGTGTCGATTGGAAAGGAGAAAAATATCTTACCTATAATAAACCACCAAGTCCTATTATAACATTATTAGAAAAAACTGATAAAATTAAAACACCTTATTATTATCCACATTATAAACTCGATTCATACTATCAAATGAAAATTCTCCCTGATATAGTCTATGCAAAAACAGAAAAGGAGCCACATCCTTCTATAATCCAATCAAAGTTGAAAAGAACCAATATCAAAAACTTCGAGGCTTTAGGAGAATAGATATATGTTAAATGTAGATTTTAGAATGTGGAAAGATTTCAAAAAATTATCAAATAATGATAACTGGAACCACATGAGCTTTGAGAGAAATTCAGAGATAACATATCCTTGGTTGGAGAATATTAAAATTCCGCTGGATGATAATATAGTTGATAATTTATATGCCTCATGTGTATTTAGTTTCATGTATCCTATACATTTTCCGGCTCTCATATCAGAAATTTATAGAATAATGAAACCTGGCGGACTAATCAGAACTTGTGTTCCAGATTATGAAATTGGTATGAAATGTTATTTTGATAATCCTAATATTCTCTTCAAAAAAAGGCCGCCGGTTCCCGATTTTTACCCACAAACAAGGCTTGGAAGATTAATGGCTTGGGGATCAGCACACTCGTCGCCAGAGGTCTATAATGAATATGTTCAAAGACGAATTTCCTTTGATTTTGAAACAATGGAATGGTATCTTAAAAATGCCGGGTTTATCAATATTCAAAAAAGAAACCATAATGATTGCTCCCCAATATTTGAGGGTAGAGATTTCGAAGTAAACAAACATTTTGTTTTGTATGTAGAGGCTTTGAAACCTGACAACCCCATAGATATTTGTATAATGGCTGTTAGGCGGCCGGAGCTTCTTGATACACTTCTTAAATCATTTAAAGAAAAAATGAATTTGAATAATAATAGAATTATTATTAATGTTGATCCTGTAGGAGAAAATATTCCTTCAGAAAGAGTTATTGATATTGTCTATAAATATTTTAATGAGGTAACTTATAGATTATCAGATGAGGCAAATTTTACAAAGGCCATTAAATGGTGTTGGTCAAATGTTAAAACTGAATATTTTCTCTCATTGGAAGATGATTGGGAGCTTCTTACAGAGATTAATCTTCCGTCAATGATGAAAATAATGAAAGATAACAAAAATCTCGCCCAGCTTTCTCTAAGATGGGAAAAATGGAAAAAGAGATATGAACGGAAAGCCGAATATTTTGCGCAACCTATGTTTATAGGTCATCCTTCTTTAATGAGAAAATCTTATATTGAATATGTTCTACCGTTGTTAGTTGATAATAAAAATGTTGAAGTACAACTCAAAGCGATAAATACTCTGTTTGAATTTGGTCAATATACAGGATCAGAAGAATTTGTAGGTAATCTAAGGGATCATGGTAGAGAGTGGAGAGAAAGTCATGGCTTTATCAAGACGGGCCCAGAAAAATCGGACTTTATTTTATGGAAGGAAAGGGCTATAGAAAAATCAATTGATAGTAATTATGATAACAGTAATAATTCCAGTTCTGAATAATATAAATTATACAGATGATTTGTTTTTGAATATAAAAGAAAATACTATTTCACCATCCGAAATAGTTTTGATTGATAATGGGAGCAAAGATAATTATAAAGATCTTATTAAAAAATATAATGATTTGAATATTAAATATGTGAGAAACGAAACTAATATCGGTGTAAATGGCGCGTGGAATATGGGAATTGAAATGTCTAACTATCCCCTACTTACCATCTTAAATAATGATATTATAATTAATAGATTTTTCTTTCAAAAAATTATCAAAACAATGGAAGATGTTTCTATAGGCTTGTGTGTTCCAAATACTATTAAAAATAAAAATTTTGTGGATGAAAATGTTTTACCTAAAATAGCAAATTTAGAAAGAAGAGAAGGATGGGCTTTTACCATAAGAAAAGAAATAGTAACTAAGATTGGGTATATTCCAGATAGTCTCAAGACTTTTTGTGGTGATGATTACTTATTTATGGCCTCAAAGAAGGCAGGCTTTAAAAATGTTAAAATATTAAATAGTAATATATTTCATGTTATTAGTGCTACACTTAAATACGATCAGGCGTGGAAAGACAGGCTAAAACAAGAAAAGTCTATATGGAATAGAATATGGAAGGAGATGAAAGATGATTGATATTTTTTGTACTGCGATCAGACGGCCCATTATTGTTGAAGAAACTTTTAAAAGTTTTAAAGAGAATCTTTTCAAGAATCATAAATGTAGGCTCATTATTAATGTTGATCCTGTAGGAGAAAACATTAGTTCCTATGAAATCGTAGAAATTGGAAAAAAGTATTTTGATGAGATATATCCAAATACCCCCACAGAGGCCAGTTTTTCTCGGGCTTTTAAATGGGTAATGTCACAAGGCAAAAATGAATATGTTTTTAATTTAGAGGACGATTGGTTACTTTTGAGAGAGTGTGATCTTAGTGATATGATCAATATCTTAGAAAGAAATAAAAATTTGGCTTGTATACGTTTACCAAATGCCGATTTTAGTTGTAAATGGCCAGCGAATATACCCAAGATTTTTTTGGAGGACGGTAAAATCTCTCTTGATCATAGATTTTGTGGACATCCCGCATTATGGAAAATGGATTTTTTTAGAGATGCGCTTAAAATTTACGATGAAAATATAAATCCTGAAAGACAATTTAGGTTTGATTATGAAGAAAATAAATTGGAAATGAAGAACCTTTTTAAAAAATGGCAGCTCGGAGTATTTTATGATAAACTCTATATCAAGGATATTGGAAGAAGATATGGTGGGAGAAAAAATCGGGCACCTAAGATATATGAGTATACAGAAAAATACAAATATTTAGTAAAATGGGAGATATAGTTTTTCTAAAATGTTTTATAAAATCTCTGAATTGAAAAGAAATACGAATATCGGCATCATCCTTGGAACGGCGAAATCCGTGAACAACATTTCACAAACAGAATGGGATGAAATAAACAAGTGCGACAACCTTGGTATTAACAATTGGTTTTATCATCCCACATTCATTCCAAAAATGTGTTCATTGGAGTTGAAGAGCTACGATTGGCAGATATCAAAAGACAGGATAGCAGAAAAATGGGATAAGGGTTGGAAAAATGTGAAGTGGATAATCTCCGAAAAGAAACACGAATATATTTCTGGTGCAATCGGACATGAAAATGAGGCTCAGATTTATCTTTACGATTTTGAGATAAGGGATCAGAAATTACATCCAAAGTTTGTGAAAAATCACAAATACAATGCCGACTTTAATCCTGATGTGGGCCCCTTAGTGAAAAGTTATGATGCTTCACTTACAACACTTGTCCACCTGATGTATAGGCTGGGTTATAAATATATTATATTATACGGTGTGGATTGGACACATAGCTACTACTTCTGGTCATCGGGAGATGAGATATACGGTAAGACACATTGTAAAACAAATAAAGACCACGAAGGTAAAGATCCAAAACTGCCACACAACACAGAGCACGTTATAGATTACATCATAGATTTCAATGAAAGGCATATGAAACCACAGGGAAGGGAAATCCTTGTAGGATACAAGGAAACAAGGTTATACCCTCACCTGAATTATATAGATGTGGTGAATAAGGAAATTCACAGTAGAAAATGAAAAAAAAAACAATCTGGAAATACAAAAATATATAGTAATGTTTTGTTCGCGGTCTTGTGCATCAATCCATAGTAATAAATAGAGAGGGTGATATAGAAATCTGACCTTTCATTGTGGTAGTTAATTATTTTGTTGAAATGTGAATATGAAAAATTATTGAAAAAAAGTATGAGGGAAGATAATGGGTAAGATTATTCTTGTAGCAGAATGCGGCATAAATCATAATGGCGATCTTGAGCTTGCCAAAAGGCTTATAAAGAAATCAAAAGATGTTGGAATGGATTATGTGAAATTTCAGAAAAGAACCATTGACCTTGTTTACTCAAAGGAAGAACTGGAAAGTTACAGGGAAAGTCCGTGGGGCACGACATTCCGCCAGCAGAAAGAGGGATTGGAGTTTAACAAGGAACAATACGATGAGATTAACAGATATTGTAAGGAAATTGGGATACCGTGGTTTGCATCCCCGTGGGATTTGGAATCTATAAATTTTTTGACACAGTATAATCCACCATATATTAAAGTTCCATCTGCTCTTGTGACTTATAGGAAATATCTTGAAGCAATAGCAGAAACAAAAATTCCTGTTATAATGAGTACAGGGATGAGTAATAAAAATCAAATAGACACTGCAATGGATATCCTTGGAGAGAATCTTGAAATTCTTTTACATACAACAGCAACATATCCCTGTAAATTTTCCGATTTGAATTTGTTAAAGATAAGAACATTGATAAAAGAATATGGTCATTATTATACCATTGGATATTCCAATCATTCTCCAAGTGCAATCCCGATTTTGTTCGCAATGGCATTGGGTGCAGAAGTGATCGAGACACACATTACTCACGATAGATCAGCATATGGTTCTGATCAATCCTCTGCACTCGAAAAGAGACAACTGGAAACAATTTGTGAGTGGAGGAATGAGTTGAAAGAGACACTCGGAAATGGGAAATGGAAAATCTTTGATTCTGAAATTCCCGTTATGAAAAAGTTAAGAAAGCATTATGACTTTTAGGAAACAAATTGGAGATAAAGTTGTAATATCAAATATTTTTCATGAACATTATCGAGAGGTTGGATTAATTGTTGATATTCGTGGTAAATGGGCGATGGTTTTACTGGATAATCAGGGCAAAATCATCGTCATTTTACTTTCCGATATATCAAAAAGATTTACATAACGGAAATAATGTGATATAATAAATACATGAGAGAAAACATAAAGAATTTTACAAAGTATTTGAGTGATTTGGAAAAGATATTAAGTAAAGGGGATTATGAAAGCATTCTTCATGTCTTTTCCCTGATCGTTCAAGCTCGGCTCGCAAAAATTAGAAACCAGATTGAAGATGCTGAAATCATACCGGAGCAGATCGAAAAGCCGAAGAAAAAGAAAGGAGTAGATATATATGTTTGATGATTTATTTGATGATTTAATCCAGAAGAAGAAAGCACCGGAAGTCAAACAACCAGAGCCGGAACAGGATAATCCATTTGGTGAGTATTTTGACACCGGAATGGGTGATACCCATGATGATGTGTGGTCAAGCGGTCAATTGCCTGATTACTGGAAAACAAAATAAAAGGTATGATTGATCTTATAGCAACAAAAAGACCCGATGTTGTTTCTGTCAGGATAAGCATCAATGATAATTATGTCACTAATGGCTTTACAAATTCCTCAATGACGAGTTTTTTTGTGGTGAGATATTCTTCCTGTCCGCCGGCAGAAATGTCGGACGGGGATGAAATGGCCGTGAAAAAGGCATTAGAACAGAGTTGACCGATATAGCCAAACTTATACATCTTCAACCACATTGCCCAATCTGACAGGCGGTGTATTCTTTTATCAGTTACAAATCCCCCAACCTTTTCTATTACATCCGATTTGTATAAACTATTTGATGAAATATAATTCTGATTCATTAGGAAGTTTATATCATAGACCTTTGGGGGGAAAATGACATTGATATATCCTTTATATTCGAATGGAGAATAAACGAAACCAATGTTACCATCTGTTTTTTCTATTGTTGATAACATTTTGTCAAGGAAATTCCTACCAAGGACTATATCACGGTCGAGTATTTGGATGTAAGGTGGGAATGATTTGAATTGTTTCTTGTATTCGTCAAGACCTGCTTGACAATTCTCTGCGTGTTTGCCGGGGCCTTCATAACTTGCCCAGATAATAGGAACATTACTTCTTTCAAGGGATACTTTTGTCTGTTTGAATATCTTATGTCCTGTCAATAAGGGGGTAGCAACCAATATTTTAGCGTTCTTATCTTGTCGAAGTATTTTTAACATATTTCTTTATTCAGAAACCTTTTCTGGAAACATTGTGGCCTCGACCGTATCATCCGTTATATGCGGCCCGGCAGCCGTCAAATCATCCCCTACATCAGGAAGATCGGTAAGTTGTTTATCACCTTCTCCTACAACAGGATTCTCTACGAAGCCACAAAATTGGGCTGAAAACCTATCGTCCTTTATAATGTGATTGACAATATATTTTCTGCCCATCCATTCAATAATCTCACCAAGGTCTGGTATCTTGGAGGCCTTCGCTGTAAATCTCAACTGTGCGTAATTCACATAATCAATCTTGTAAGAACCGATTTGTGTTCCCGTCACAGGCATTACAGCCTTCCTGAATTGTTTCCTTGAAATCGGTTGTTTTGGACTATTCATCTTCTTCTCCACTACTATAATTCCTGATGATTGCCTCCATTTGTGGTGCACTGTCTTTTAGAGCCTCAAGATAGTGTCTCATACCCACTTGATTATAAGTATTTGTCTCATCCAGTAGGCTTATTGTGTTGAGTGCGAATAGAGCATCGGCTAAACCACTAAGTTTCTGATGTTCAATCATCAGGTCATCAATATTAACATCTTTGAGAGTCAAACTTACTTCCGGCTTCACACTACTGAAGTTACCCGTATTGAGTGTGGCCGCCTTCGTTATTGTTATATCCACCTTTTTTCTTGACATTTTACTCTACCTCTATTTCTTTTCATCATCCGTTTTTTTGTATGGTATTGCAAACCTCTCTTCTCTAAACTCCATTACTCAATCTCCTTTTTTATAAAATCCACAGTATGTTCCAGTTTGAACTCTGGATATAATTTATCTATACGGTGATAAACATTTGCGATATAGCCAAGATACACAAAATCATAGGTCTGTGCAACAAAGACCATATCGTTCAATTCCTTTATAACCGTATCAGAGAACAGGGCGTGATAATAACGATGTTCTTCTGGTAATAATATTATAACATTGTTCTCAAGGATTGTAAATAGGTCGGGATTTAGATATCCGATGGTATAATCACGAACAGAACCAAGTAAAACCGTGCATTTTATATCACTATACTTCAAATTCTTGTCCAATATGACATTCAGATTGGTATATTCCTCTGTCTTTTCTTTCGAAATATTCGAAGAATCCGAGTATTTTGTCGAAAAAGAGGGGTAATTCTTACCAAATTCTACCAGATATTTCTCAAAAGAGTTCAATTTATCGAAAATAATACCCTTAAAACCGATTGTAACGGCCCGTGGCTCGACTTTATTTAGCTTTAGGGTATCAATTGAGTGGATTTTTGGGCAAAATTGGGGAAGGTAACGGAAATCGGGCCTGTAGTTGATTGCTGGCTCCAGCAACTTGACATTCTGTTTCTTGAGCCAACGAGCTTCATCAGGTTTTATCGCAAGATATTTGTCGAATACAACAACGGGGATTTTCTTCTTGAGATAAAACTTGAATGTTTCGGTTTGAAGGACAAAGGGTTGGGGGTTGTTTGAATTATAGGGAATATACTCGATATAAACAGCATCTATATTGTCTGGTAGATTTTTTTCACTTTCTGGAATTATAACATTGAATGATTTTGATAGTTCCTTTGATAAAGATTTATCAACATTCAATAAAAATAGATTTCTCACACTTTCTTCTCCAAAATTCTTTTTTCCGCTCACTCATCAGTTTCTTGTTTCTGCAGAATGTGTTTTACTAATGTGAGCCTTTTGCATTTTCTCTTTAGAAACCGATCTTTCTTTTTCCATTTACATTTATATAAAATCATAATTCAAGATATACAATGTCATTAGGAATGTTTTTCACAAACTCCTTCTCATATTCAATGATGTAGGAAATAACAGCTTCAGAAAAACCGTCAATATGAACCCAATCACCATAGCCCACACCATTACGATATGAGGCCACATTGATCAAGTAGTAAAGAGCCTCCGGTAAATTTACAGGAATATTGTCGTGAGACTGCTCATCTGTGATAACAATCAGACGGTCAAACTTCTCTGAAGAAATAATATGCTTGATTGCACTACCAAGGTATGTTCCGTCATGTGGCTGTGAACGATGAATTGATTCAGCAAGAGAGAAACCACGAACCGAATTAGACACCATCACCGTCTTGTTGGAGAATGTATAAATAGAAACATTTTCACAGATTTCTCTTGCAATAAGAGCAATACCATTGGCGGCATCAATCCTTGTCATATCTGACTTATTGGAAAGAGCCATATCCATTGAACCGGACACATCTACAAGAATGATGGTCTTACCATCCAGCATTTCAAGGTTCTCGATAGACTTGAACATCAACTCTTCAAGCTTTTTCTTGAAGAAAGGAGCATACTTTGCAGCCGCGATAAATCTGAAAGGAAGAACCTTTTTTGTGTTCATTCTGTCAAGGCCACGAAGGATGATGTTTCTATCTACTTTGGCACTTTCCATATTACGAAGATTTCTCAAGAGTGCAAGGGAACCGAGGCGGTTCTCCATAATAAGAGTTTCCCAAACTGTTTTTTTATCCTTCCCAGCAGAAAGCTCAGTTTCCCAAGTTTTAGGAACTGCTAATTCATTATTGATGAGTTTCTTCCAGAGAAGAGCCTGTTCCTCGTTGAGAGGTTTGGCGTGAGAAAGGAAGAGAACATCCCTCAACTTGATTTGGTTGTTACGGTTGTATTTTGCGAGCTGATACTCGTCAAATTTCGTGAAGGCCCTGGCAAGACCCTTCTTTACCTGTGAAGCAAGAGGAACTTTCCCGTCTTTCCAGTAAAGAGAAAGAAATTCCGACAATTCATCAGCACGCTGAATAATTCTTTCAAGAGTTTTTGCTACATATTTTCTGTGGTCAATATGACGCGCCATTCCTGTAGCAAGGAGAAGAGGAACATGACGCAAATTCATTTTCTCTCTTGCCTCGACAGCAAGGTTAGCCACAACTTTACCATTTACTTGTGGGATTGTAGCAAGGATCCTGTCCGCGATGTTTTCCCCGTTCTCATAGAACTGGGATTCCCAAAGCAAACAAGACATAGTTGAACGCCTGAGGATTTGCTCGGGTGTAAGAACCTTTGCAGAAGCACCCTCATAGGTCTTAGGAACACAATTGGTTTTCAAAGGAATATTGTATTTCGCCATTTTACTAACCTCCTACAAATTTATGTTGGTAACGGGGAACATTCGAAATCAGAAATGGCCTCACATGGGGCCGGCCGTTGTTGCGAAACGAAGTAACTGACCTCTATCACTACCATTATATTTTTTGACACTCCCCGTGACTAAAGTTAGGGGATTCTTTGGTAGTAGTCGGAAGTCCATTTCTGGTATCCGTAGTTCCCCAAAGTTTAGGGTGTGCCATCACCCCTCCTAAGACAGTGCATATAGCATCTTGGGCTGGCAGACTATCGCTGTTTGCTACACCATCTGCCACAGGTGCTAACATTATATTTATTGCACCTAGTAAAGTGGGGAACATACGAAAAGAGACTTTGTTTCCATTTGCTCTACCATTGAGCTATCTCCCCATAATGGGGAGAGTTAGAATCGAACTAACAACCTAATGGTTCCACCGAAGTAACTCTATTCTACACCACCACTTCAAATATTGAAATGTTAGGGAACAATTGTAAACGGTCTACGGTCTTTTGTCATCATCAGGCGAAGTATCCGATTACTACACCACTAACATTATAATCTGTTCATCGGGGATTAAGTGGAAATGGCCGAGAAAATTACATCTCCCGAAAAAACATTTCCATATAAGGCTACTACCTAAAGTTTATTTGTCTTTCCGGTTCAAGGAGGGCTCCTACGAAGTATCCATTTCCTGCGCCACCGATGAATGTTAAATTGTCAAAGAATAGTATTATTCTAACATATTATTTGGGTTATGTAAACAAATTATTTTCTTTTGAGTGAAGATTTCTTCACTTTTTCTTCAATTTCTTGAGATTCCTCGGCCTTTTGTAACATGGCCTCTTCTTTCTCTTCAGATTTTTTCTTACCGATGGTCTTTTCAACTACCCAATATCTTACTTCATCTGATATAGCATCAACTCTTGATGCAAAACCCGAAACAAGAACACGGTGATTTGGTCCAACTTTTTTCATAAGAGTCGCAAGGGCTTCCTCGTGCGACCAAGCAACAATAAATGCAGTCCAATTTGACATATTGTGGAGTAATTCGTATTCAATACGAAATACGCCCATTTCTTTTTTTTCTGACATATTGCTTATTCCTCCAATCTCTCTATTACAGGTACATACTCTATTCGTTTATCTCCTTTAATTTCAATTATCTTGAAATAGGTAATCAGGTCTCCAACTTTTTTTGTATCTCTCTGTACTACAATTGATTTACCTTCGAGGAAACATTCTCCCACTACATAATCCTTGGGGCCTATAGGAAGTTCCATAAATTCCTTTTCCTTCATAAAACCTCACTTATTTTTTCTTCTTCTTATCCTTTTTGGTTTTCTTCTCTTTCTTTGCCGGTTTCTTTTTATCTGCCATAGGTCATCACCTCCATTTTTATTTATGAAGATATTTATATAAAAAATTAAAACCACTAAACTTGTTTAGTGGTTCACTCTTAACCTTGCTCATTAATATATTTCTGTAATGTCTGCTCTGAAACATTGCCGATAGTAGATACAAAATAACCATCAGACCAAAAAGTATGTTCTTTCCAAAAATATCTTGTCAATATTTGAGAATAATTTTTCCATAATATTATCGTAGATTTTCCTTTAAGTTTTTTAACAATATATAATGGACTTATTTTTGGTTCAGCTTGAACTAATAAATGTATATGATCCGTATCAACTTCCATTACTTTAATGATATAATTATCATTAATAGATAATTGACTACATATATCTTTAATTGGAAATTGATCAATAATTTTTAATCTATACTTTACCACAAATATAATATGATATTGTAATAAATATTTTGAATGATTTTTAGTTAGATATTCCATACAAAACTTCCAAAATTGTAAATCTTATCTATTAATGTAAACTTAATATATTCTTTCTTTTTAGAGTCACCAAATAAAACATATTTACCTTTATTAAACATCCCTTTGCAAGTATATTTAATATTATTTGACCAAAACAAATCTTTCGGCAATATTTTACTTCTTTCTCTTTTAATTGATGGTTTAAAACCTTTCCTATTTAACTGCAAAACCCTATTATTTCTATGTCTTTGCTCTATAATTATAGGTTTACATCTTACTTGTTGAGTTCCACCTGCAATAATAAAAGCATCATTGAAATGAGTTTTTTCTATATTATATTCGTTATGCTTCATTTGTGTAATATAACCATAAGTTACCTGCAAACCTGTAATATCTTCATAAAATCTCTTATGTATTATAGACATAAAAGTTGAAGGCTCATACCTTTTAACAGGTTTTTGAAACTCTTTTTCTCTATGTTTTTCGTGTAAATCTACATGGCAACTTTTATGTAAAAGCAATAAACCATCAGGTCTATTAGATCTTCTTGAATCTCCATGTCTATAAATATGATGTGTAGCTTTTGGCTCACCTTTAAATTCTTTTTTACAATAAGGACAGATATTATTTTGCCTTACCTGTAAATAACTAACCATATTCTGATAATTAAAAAGATTGCCTTGCTGATATTCTTTACCATTAATTTTGGGATTCATTATTTTTTGTATATCAAATTTTGCTACCTCAACTATAACATTTTTAATAGGTAATAGATTTTTAATTTTTTCTATCAAAGTCAAATGAGTTTGATATTTTCTCTCAATTGATGGTGGTAGCCAATTATCTTTTCGTTTCCTATTATTAAATCTTGACTTTCTATATCTTAACTTATTTCTGCGATTCCTGCGATACATCTTTTTCTCATTAAGTCTATCTTTAGTCTTTAGATCAAGATTTAATGTTCCTGAAAACAACTCTTCTTTTTCTGTTATACTTGAAAATCCAACATGCTTATAACCACTATCAATGCCTAAATTAATATCCTGTACTGTCTCACCAGTACCCATAGTTAATCGAATCGTAAATGGAAATCTTTTTACAACATTAGCTTTACCTCCTTTTAACAATTTCTTAGCTTTTTGTGGTTTACATGGCATTAACGTCTTGCCACTCATAGAAAGTACAAAGACAATATTCGATACTCTCAAGTTCGAATCCCCTCCTTGCTGGGGTTGATTCACTTCGGGGTTGTTACAAATCAGTACTTTGCCATGAGCACTGAGAGTTTCCTCTCTGTTTAACGCACGACTTGTAGAGCTACAGACTAGTGAAGCATCCGTAGGTACGTTCTTGAACTCTCTTTGTAACGTCTGCATAATTCCTTCCAAATTAAGCCCCCTAATCAACCAATTACCCTCAAGTTTCACAACTCAAGCCCCTGAATTTATTCAGGGGTGATTGACTTATGTTTCTTCTTTTTATTATTATTTATTTTACTTATTTCCTCTTCAGCAATATCTTCAAGTTCACCTATGGCAGCTTCTGTTTCTTTATTGATGGTAGAATAGCCCGTTTGTTTCAACCACTCATTAAACTTGAGAAGAACCTCGGGATATTTAGAAAGATTAGCCTCGGATTTATCCCAACCAATTCCCAATTTTTCTTCTTTCTTTCCATTTATAACTGTATATGTTTTACCGTCCTCTTTTACAAGTCCAGCAGTAATAAGATGTGTCAATAATCCAGCATAGGGATTGATACCGTTGACATAATCTATACTGACTGTTGCTTGCTGAAACGGTGGATACATTCTATTTTTAATTGTAACGGCTGTAATCTCGTTTCCTGTAATCTTCTTATCAACTTTTATGGGTGTCTTTTTGAGATTGATGAGGATAGACGGAAACAACCTCATTGCTTTTCCACCACCAACCTGATCTGGCATTGGAATGACACCTGGCAAACCATAAAGGTGACCAGTTACAATGCCGATGCTTTCCTGTTCAATACAGATGTTGAGAAGTAGTTTTAATAATGCCCTGATATTTTTCTGTAACAATCCTTGGTCAGCTTTTGGATCACCATCAAGGGCATCCTCATACATCTTGTATCTATCAACTCCACCCATCGAGTCAATGCCGATAATCATTCTCTTCTGACCAGTTCCTTTTATCTGAGCAAGAATACTTCTGATTTCATTTTCCCAAGGCGTGTATATATATTGGGTATTCTCCACATCAAGCCCCCACCTTATACAAAAATCTTTATCAGTTCCTCTTTCGGTATCAATAATAATTGGGCTATATCCTTTCTTTTGCGCCTCGGCCATGCAAAGAACCATAAAACTTGACTTCATTGTATGCTCTGGTCCCACAATACCAACAAGGCTTCTATTCGGGATACCCTTATTAATATCCCCTGATAAAATTCGGTTTAAGTCCAGACTTGGGGTTTTTACCCAATCAGATACAGAAGCAATTTCCGATTGTGACATTATTGATGCGTGAACACCCTTCACATTCTTAGCTATTCTCTTTTGTAAATCTTCAAAAAAACTTTTATTCGACATAAAAATCCCTCATTGTTCTTATATTATATCATGTTTTATTATTATTTTGACACTCCCCGTGACTAAAGTTAGGGGATTCTTTGGTAGTAGTCGGAAGTCCATTTCTGGTATCCGTAGTTCCCCAAAGTTTAGGGTGTGCCATCACCCCTCCTAAGACAGTGCATATAGCATCT
>Ga0209407_1001500_pt1 | contig 24274 bp, 15 predicted proteins | sample AD_JPNHG3_MetaG_FD_184410 | JGI IMG/M metagenome (GOLD analysis project Ga0209407, IMG submission 184410) | Active sludge microbial communities of municipal wastewater-treating anaerobic digesters from Japan - AD_JPNHG3_MetaG (SPAdes) (version 2) | ecosystem: Engineered > Bioreactor > Anaerobic... | reverse complement strand
TTATATCCTAAAGTTAAAGTAGGTTCTTTATGTTGTACTTTAAATGCTTGAATCTGTCGTTTGGAGGGCAAGGATACAATATCGCCATCACACAGCTCTTCCCAAACTACTTCAAAAGGTAAATTTCCTATAGAATCTTTTACATATTGATAAATTTTATTTATATTTCTATCTGCTTTAGGATAATAAATAGTAATTGGTTTTTCTTTGTCCCCCATGGAGGAGGCACGAGACCGTAAAATTCCTGGAATACCAGCTGTATGATCACCATGTCCATGAGAAATAAAAATATATTCTATTCCATAAATCATATTTCTCATCATGACACTAACGCCTTCACCCGCATCAAAGAGAAGATGATCTGGTTTATAATAAAACCACGTAGAGTACTTGGCAAGGGAAAATCCTGTAATATTTTTGATAATTTCTTGGTGTAATGACATGAATTGGCCTTTGTATAGATACAAAAAGGTAAGAAGGAGTAAACAAAATATTTACTTCTTCTTACCTTTTTAGGATTACTCCTTCTTGATCTATGGTTTGTATTCTTTAGATTGAAAGGAATATGTAAAATTAGTATGTACATCATACGTATTTTTAAGAATAGCAACCACATCTTCAATAAATACAAGTTCTTCGTTCGTAGGAATCACAAATACTTTAACTTTAGATTCTAGTTTAGAAATCATGACTTCTTTTGAAAATGTTTTTTCATTGATTTCTTTGTCTAAAATAATTCCCATAGATTCTAAATTTTCGCATGTTTTAGCACGAATCAAAGGCGAATTCTCACCTACACCAGCTGTAAATACAACAGCATCCACTCTTCCCAATGCTGCATAATATGCACCTAAGTATTTTTTAAATCTATAAGATTCCATTTCAATAGAAAGTTGAGCTCTCTTATCACCTTCTTTTGCAGCATTTTCAATATCACGACGATCTGTGTACTTTCCTGTAATACCTTTTAGACCAGATTCCTTATTCAGAATAATTTCTACTTCATCGATAGTTTTATTTTCCATGCGACAAATATAAGGAAGAATAGAGGCATCTAAATCTCCAGAACGAGTTCCCATAATAGCACCTTCAAGAGGAGTCATTCCCATAGAAGTGTCAATGCAAATACCATTTTTAATGGCTGCATGAGAAACGCCATTTCCAATATGCATAGTAATAATATTGCATTCTTTATAAGGCTTGTCTAATAAAACAGCAGCTCGTTTTGAAACATAAAGATGACTCGTGCCGTGAAATCCATAGCGTCGCACACTATACTTTTCATACCACTCATAAGGTACGCCATATAAAAAAGCATAATCTGGCATAGTTTGATGAAAAGCAGTGTCAAATACTGCAATTTGTGGGAGAGAAGGCATCAATTCTTTTGCAGCTTGGATGCCTTGAATATTGGCTGGATTGTGAAGAGGAGCAAGTGGTATATTTTCTTGTAATTTATCAATGAGTTCTTGATTGATAAGAAAGGAACGAGCAAATTGCATACCACCATGCACAACACGATGACCAATAGCATCTAATTCTTTGACATCTTTGATAATTCCATGTTGAGGATGTACAAGAGTGTCAAAAATTAATTGCAATGCTTCTTTATGAGTAGGACATGCTTTTTCAATAATAACAGGTTCTTTGTCACTTGGTTTATGCTTAATGTATGCTGATTTTCCTTCATCAACAACTACTTTTTCCACAAGCCCTTTGCATAAGACTTGTTTTTTCTCCCAATCATATAATTGGTACTTGGCAGAAGAACTGCCACAATTGAGTGCTAAAATTTTCATACTATTCCTATTTTATCTTTTAATTAGAAAAAATATTTCAAAAACACTTTTTTTAACTAGAAAAAATGTTTTAAAAACGCCTTTTTTAATTAAAAAAAATATTTCAAAAACGCTTTTTTTAATTAGAAAAAATGTTTTAAAAACGCCTTTTTATCACGAAACAACCATACAGCTAATACATTTTTTATTTGACTTGTGTAGCAGTAATGGCGATTAAATCCACAATATCCTCTACAGTACAACCACGACTTAAATCATTGATAGGTTTTGCACCACCTTGTACAACAGGCCCAATCGCTTTACAATTTCCAAGTCTTTGTGCAATTTTATAACCAATATTTCCTGCATCTAAGTCTGGGAATACAAATACATTGGCATGACCAGCTATGCGAGATCCTGGAGCTTTTCGTTGACCAATAGATTCAACAGTGGCAGAATCAAATTGTAACTCACCATCTATTTGAATATCAGGACGTGCTTTTTTGACGATATCAAATGCTTGGGAAACTTTATCTACATCTTCGTGTGCTGCACTTCCTTTTGTGGAAAAAGAAAGCAACGCTACTTTAGGAACTTGTCCAGTGAATAACGAATAATTATCTGCTGTAGAAATAGCAATGTCTGCTAACTGTTCTGAAGTAGGGTTGGGATTGACTGCACAATCTGCAAAAAACATAAGACCGTCAGATCCGTACTCTGTTTTAGGAGAAACCATTGCAAAGAAAGAAGAAACTGTTTGAATGCCCTTGGCAGTTCCAATACAATGCAACATAGCACGCATTGTGTCTGCGGTAGGACGCACTGCACCAGCTACCATTCCATCTGCTTCATTATCATACACAAGCATAGCACCAAAAAATAAAGGATCCTCAGAGATGATTACTTTAGCTTTTTCCATTGTCATGCCTTTTTTAGCACGTTTCTCACAATATATTTTAATATATTCTTCTGTTTTAGGATGTGTTTTTGGGTCAATGATTTCTACTTTAGAAATATCGCATTTTTCTTCTTGGGCACGTTGTTTAATCGTAGAAGGATTGCCAATCAGAATAATACGACCATATCCTTTTTCAATGGCTTGCTGTGCTGCATGGAGTATTCTCGCGTCATTACTTTCAGGAAGTACGATTCGTCTAGGAGTTGTTTTAGCTGTTTTATAAACTTTTTGCATGAAATCCATGAAAATTGTCCTTTTAAAATTGTTCTTTTTAGAAATAAAATATTTCTAATATTTCTAATATTTCATCTGTACTAATTCGTTCTGTTGGTTCTTTTTTTAAAGAAAGTTCCACGATTTCAATGAGTTCGCTAGGAACTTTTTCTTTCTCTAATATTTGCGTAACATATTGAGGATTTTCTTCGATAATCTTTTGTGTAAGCTGTTGTTTTGTAAGCATATAAAAAAATGTCATTCCTAAGGAATAGACATCTGCTTTAAAAGTAAGATACTCTGCTCCTGTTTTTTGTTCTGGTGCTAAATATTGAACAAAAGACAGTACATTATTAGGAATATTCTCAATATTTGTATTTTCTATATAATCTTTAATATATTTCCAACGTAAATTGGTTGGTTCTAATATTTTTGTAATATATTCTTCCTCTTGCTGATATACAATAATATTACATGGTTGAATATTGCCATGATAACAATAATCTTCTGGTTTTTTCTCTCGAATTTGAGATGCATCTTCTTCTAATACAGGAGGTCGTTTTTCCCAAGTAGCAAGTCGATGAATATAATGCAATGCTTCTACAATTTGAATCATCAAATTGTAAATCGTACCTGCATCAATATCATTTTGAATAAAATCTTTGAGCAAAATTCCTTCTTGTTTTTCCAAAATCCAAATGGGGCGTACTAAATCCTTATCTTTCAATAAAATAGGACGATCTTTCCATAATTGTAAGTCTATATTTTTCAAAATTCCTGGATAATACCATTGCGAAGCATATCGTCCAAGTGCTATATATTGTTCCAAAAGTTCTTCCCAATATTGTTCTGGAATCATAGTAAACTGAGGTGCAAAAGCTTTTAAAATAAATTCTTGATTATCTTTATTAACTTCATAATACAAAGATTGCGGATCGTCATCTAAACGTGCTATGACATTATAGGAAGAATTATCTAAAATAATTGTAGGCAAACATAAATAAGAATCTTGCAATGTTCTGCATTTTTTAATATATACATCTCGCATAGTTGTATCTTTATCTTGTAATACAGCCAGAAATTCTTCTTGAATTTCTGGAGTATCTAAAATAAGTAGATGCTTGCCTGCTTGTAATCCTAACTCTATATATTCACAAATAATGCCTTCTACATCTATGCATTCTTCTATCGTAGTATTATAAAAAAATGTTCCATTCATATTGCAGTGACATAATCGAGACTGCTGGATCGTTGCATCATGAAAATACGCATTTTGTAAATCTGCACTTTCTAAATTAGAAGCAATAAATATGGCACCTTTTAAATTTGCATTTTTTAAATTGACTCCAGCTAAATTTGCAAAACTGAAATCTACACCTCGAAGATCTGCATTTTCTAAATTTGCATTCTCTAAATTTGCATATTGAAAATTTGCATTATAAAGGGTAGCTTTGGATAAATTTGCATTTGCTAAATTTGCATCTTTAAAGAATGCTTTTCTCATATAAGCATTCTCTAAATTGACACCTATTAAATTGGCTCCACGAAAATTAGCTTCAATGGCATCTATATTTGCTAAATTTGCATTCTCTAAATTTGTTAAAGTTAAAGAAGCGGAATTTAAACATGCTTTCACTAAATTCGCTTGTTGCAGATTAGCTCTATTTAAATAAGCGTACGTAAAATCAGCTTTTTGTAGGCTTGCATTATTTAAGCTAGCACCACTAAAATCTGACTCCATCAAGTCAGCTTTATCTAGATCAATATTGTCCATTTGAAAATTTGTAAAGTTAGAGGCACCTAAGGCAAGAATGGTATCGGGATTTTGCTTTCTCCAACGATTCCAAACACGGCATTTCAATTCTTTAGCAATGTCTTGTTTTAATTTTTCAAATAAAGCTTTATTTGCCATAGTTTTCCTTTATTTGTGATTTGTTGCCAATAATTTTATTCTACTAATCCATCAGAACGCTTGCACATTCTCATTTTCTGTGTAATGTGACTGAGAGTGCGAACTTCTACATCAGCACCTACAACAAGAGATTCTATTTTTGCCTTGATAGTAGCTAAGGAATCATAAATATCTTCTCCCATCATGGCTTTTTCTAATAACCCTTGTTGTTCTACAATATGATCTGTAATCATTTCAATCATTTGAACTGCATCAGGATTTTGTGATAAAACAAGGGCTGCTGGAAGATTTTTTGTTTCCATTTCTTGAACTGCCGAGGCAAGTTCTTCCCGCATTGCTAGAATCGATTGAGTTATATCTATTAAATCATCATCCTGAACATTCATTTCTCTGAGTACAGCTTGAATACCCTGCATGTATTGCTCCTAAAATGGGGGATATGGCAATAAAAATATAATATTATCTGTATATTCTAAAAAAAGTATACCTTGTTAGAATTATTATATATTTTTTTATGTCATTGTCAAAAGTCTTTTGAAAATATTCAATATGATTCCTAAAAAAGTCTTTCTATTATGAATAATAGAAAGACTTTACTATAGAAAGGCTTCACAATAGGAAAACCTTTTCTACATAATACATCACAAAAAAGAAAATATTTTCAACAAATTTTTTTTCGTTCCCATGCATCTATTAATTTGCATCTACTAGCATATAACGTAGAGAATTACGTACCTTTTCAGATGTATCTATATCAGCATATCTTCGTATAAAATTTTCTACTTCAGGAAATTCTCGTCTCATCTTCCAAATAATATGTGCCTCTTTTATACGAACATTAGGATCTTTTTCACTAGTAAAAGCAGCCATTAAAACATCTAGTGTACTTTTTGAATTATTTCTACTAGACATAGCATCTAAAATACTACGACGAACATGTGGATGTTCTTCTTCCTGTAAACCCTTAGATAAAAGTTCTTCAGAATACGCATCATTCATAAAACGTAAAGAATGATAAGCACGAGAACGAATAGGAACATCTTTATGCTTTACAAAAGTTTCTAAAATAGGAACGCTAGAACTATTTCCAACATTTCCTAACGTTTCTATATAATTCATTTGTTTACTAGGCGTTGATTCATTTTTCAAAGATACCTCAAAATCATAAATCAAAGAATTTACTTTTTCAGGATTTGTCTTTTTTATCGTAGAAATAATATTGCCAATTGCTAAATTAGCAATATTCGTAACTTGTTCTGAACGATTTTCTTGACTTATATTTTGTAATGTCTGTAAAGTTGCATCAGTTGGTTGTTTTACTAGTCCTAAATTACTACTAATCATTGTTACAAAATTTTCATTATCTTTTCTTTGATCCATAACATTGAGTAAAAGTTCTTGGGCTTCTGGAACTTGACATTCTGTTAAAGCACCACAAAGAAGTCCTACATTTCGATCCCATTCCTTACTCATCAACATAATTTTCCCTACTTGATGCAATTCATTGGGATTCAATTCCATCCAAGCTGTCAATAATTTAAAAAAATTATTGCGCGTTGCTTGGTCTTTTTCCTCTTGAATGCTAGGCCATTCTTTTTCTAAATCCTTCCAAGTTTTATTACCTACTATAGATTTTAAACGATTGATTCGTAATTCTTCTTCACCCTCGACCTTAAAAGATTTCGTAGTATACATATTCCCTTGTGTAAGCTTATGATCCATTGGATGCGATATAGTAGGATCATTTTCACGTTTTTCTAATTTGAGTTTAATTTCAAAAGAACCTTTACCTATAAAATCCATGTTTCTAATTGCAAGTTCTTCAAACACTTCTAAAGAATCTATATATCCTAATTTAGGATGAAACTGAATTTCAATATTGCCCCGTAGGACTTGAGGCATTTTTTGATTTTGTACTTGTTGGTATGACAATTTCTTTTTATACAACATAACAAAGGGAGAATCTGGCAACAATGCCACTTTATAGCGTGCTGTGTATGATCCATTTTGGTCTTCTTCCGTGCTACTCCATTCTGTTTTCTCTGTATCATGCAAAATAACTTGCGAATTTCCTAAAAGACTTTTAATATTATTTCGTAAAGAACTCGGAATACTTTGGGGGAAATACCATGTTTCAATCAATCCTAAATAATTTTTAGAAACATAAATTTCTGTTTCCAAAGCTTTTTTCATTTCTTCTATAGAATAACTCGTCTCTACCTCAGGCATAGTTATGATCGGATTTTGAATAGCATAGCCTAGAATTGCCTTATTCCTTTGTATTTCATAAACTTTTTGAACCAATCTTCCTTCAATATTTAAATTAAATAAAGTATCTGATTCTTGACTCAATAAAGTTTTAGCCATATATTTTACATCATAAATAAAAATATCACCCAATTGGTAATGATAACGCAACATAGGAATTTCAGATGTTTTACTTTCTACTACTGGTGGTGTTATAACTTCTTTATTACCTTTTGAGAGTACATTTTTATTCTGAACAATATAAAATACAGAAAAAATACATACAATAAAAATGCAGAAAAAAACAATAAATAAAATGGGTTTTTTCATACTTTAGACACTCCTTTTACGTATTTTTCTCTATCCTATTGATAATAATTCATAAAATGAAATAATATATGCAAATAAAAATTCATTGTATATTATTGTATATTACAGTATATCTTTTGTCAACTTTTTGTTACATGAGAAGCAAATATTATTTCATCTTGAATACACATTCATTTAAAATATATATACCTTTTTTTATTATAAATGAATCATCAAAGATATATATGAACAATTTTCATATATAATAAAAAAAAGATATATATATTTTAAATATATATACCTTTTATCTTATAATCGAACTTAAATTATATTCAATGAAATTTTATAGATCTTCTGAAGTCCATTCTTTATAATATTCGAAAAGTTCAGGGAATGAAAATCCTGGCCATTCATATATTTTAAGTTCCCATGTTTTTTTCTTTCCTAATATTTTAATGGTAACTTTAATAGAAATTTTTCCAGCTAGAGCATTTTGAATTCCACCAGTAGATTCTACGCAAAGTACAATTCCTTGGCTAGAGTTCCAAGTAGCTCCACCACCAAATTCACAGGAAAGTTCTAAGAAAGTAACATCACAGCAAATAGTTACTCTTGCAACGATTATGGTAACGCCTGCTTCAGCAAATCCACCTAAACTAATAACAGGATTTAGAGTTGCAATCACACCAATTCCACCACTCTCGCCACCGTATAATCTAATTCTTGCTGTAATAGCTAAAGAACCTCGTACACCCACTCTTACAGTTACAGGGATAGGTCCAACCATAAAAATCGTTTCATAAGCAAGTTCTTTTTCGCCACTTTCCCATGTTTTTTCTGTTGTCAAAGAACCAGACCATATAGTTTGACCTAAAAATGATAAAGACGCCTCACCTGTAGTATTGTGTGCATTGGCTTCAGCTCTAATAATAGAAGCTTCATTATTAAATATAGATGCCCCTATTTCCAAAGAAGCTTCTATTTTGCAATCTTTTTTATAGCCACCTGCAGTAAGAGCAGCTTGAAAATATGCTGATAAAGTTTTAGGAGAACCTAAATCTTTTCTCCAAGTTTTATCAATAACATAGCCATTGTCTGTTTGTATCAATGTGCCTTCTTGAGCAACTTCTACTTCATTCGCTTGTTGTGTGAAAACATTCTCCATATCGCTAGTCCAATATGGAGTAGTTTGTACCTCGGTAGCACCTTCCATGAGTTCGTCTACTGTGCATTCTGTAGGTCCATTCACGCCTATAAAACGAATTACAGTTGAGCCAACCATCTCAATGTCTAGTTGTTGCTTTTCAGCATCATAATAAACATATTCCCAGTCACCTTGAACTGACATACTAAAATTTATAACAGTTACTTCTAATTCTTCCTCAGTATTGAAATATCTCAATTCACTGTTATCAATCATATTAATAAAAGTGATAGGGAATTGCGCCATCAATGGCATGATAGCGACTAATAATAAAAGGAGTAATTTTTTCATACACTTCCCCTTTAATAAAAATAATTAAAAATACAACAATCCTTCACCATTATATATCATATGAAACAAGGTATATATATTTTGCAATATACATACCTTTACTCATTTAACTTTTCATTCCATCAAATCTATTTTCACTACATCACATTTCATCATAGGTTGCTAGAATACAGTTAAATAGTTTCTTAATGCTAGAGCCATCATTACATTCAAATTTGTTTGAATCTATACGATACTCTATAAATATTATAATATCCATAATACTCAGCATATATATCATATATTATAATATCAAAGCAAATTTTATTCCATAATTATTTTTTTATAAAAATAATTAATTTTCTTATATTTTTTAGAAAAAAAGAACAAAACCACTACTTATAACAACAATATACGAAACAAGCATGTTACAAATTTTATAAGAGTGTTACAAAATGTTATAAAAAATTAAACTTGTAATCTCCTCTTACATATAAACTTTTATTGTAAAAAGTCCAAGACTTAGGGAAATTTTCCCTTGCTTGAAAACTTTACAATCAACTCAATATTTTTATTTAAGCCAGAAAGGCTACAAATATAAAGTTTTATTATACAAATTCCACGAGTTTATATAACCAGCCCAACTAAAAAGCTCTAATTCCCACACTCCTTCACCTAAAATTTCAGCAATCACCTTAATAGAGCCAGAAAGAGCAGTTACTTTTGCATCAATATTCAAACTAAGTTGTTTAGGCTTCGCAGATGGTGTAAATGTAAATGTAGTATTTAAAAAAGTAAGCGAACCTCTCACTCCTGCTTTTGCAACAACTGCATCTACACAAGCTTCTGCAGTACCTCGTACAGACAATCTAGGAATTAACTTTCCTTCAATTCCAAAATCAGAAGCTGTCAATCCTAAGGCAATTTTAAAGCCAATAGAACCACCAATACTTGCTGTAACAGATACAGGAACAGGTCCTACCATAAAACGTTGCGTTACCTTCCAAGATTTACTCCAGTCTCTTTCATAATACAAATTTTGACTTTGAGACCAGACAGTTTGATTAAAAATCTTTACAGAAGCTGCTGCATAAGGACTGGACGAATTATTTCGTAAATTAGCATCTAAAGATAAAACTCGCACATCTCGATTAAATACTGTACCACCAGCATAGAAATGAGCATCTAAAGAACGAGTGCTAGCATTTCCATTCAAAGTAAGCCCTGCATCAATATATGCTGCAAAATATTCTGCATTTCCCCAAGATTTATAATAATTCTTACCTATAGAACCTCGTGAATCCAACTCTTCAAAATCTTCGTTTTCATCCTTCAATTGTTCTTCCAATTGTGCCTTGACTTCTGGCTTCATAGGAATCACAAACACGCCATCTTCGCGTTCATATGCACCATGAGAAATAGTGACGTCTTTCTTATACATCTCTAACTCATTGTGCAACTCTTCTGCTGTGATAATGCGCACTGTATTGCCATCTGAAATCGATACAATCGTATCTGGCGACACATCAGCAAAAATCGGCATGATAAAAACACACACCAAAAGAAAAAATAAAGACTTTTTCATAAAAAATCTCCTTTAAAAATTTTATACAATAAATATATTATTTCTAATATATTCATTATTCTTATTTATTATTTATATTTATAATATACCTGCAAATTTTATTCCAATAAAAAATAAAAAATTCAACAATAAAAATATTCTCCACAATAATATAAAAAAAATAGAAAAAAATTCTTACATACAGAAAAATTTTATATAGAAAAATAATTTTCCACAACAATATCAAAAAAATATAGAAAAATAATAAAAATATAGCAAACTTACTTACATACATCTTAAATATAAAAAAGTTCAAAAAAACTATTCATATACTTTAAAAATATAATACAGTAGATACTTTTCAAAAAAAATTAGAAAATATAAAAAAAAACTTTTACATATTTCAAAAACATGATACAATTAAAAATTTATATACTAATCTTTGAGGTAAGGAAAAAATAAATACATGAAAGAAATATTAATTGGAACAAATAACCTCCACAAGCTAGAAGAAATTCAAGCCATTCTAGGTAATTTCTGTGCATACAAAACATTATCTGAATTCAAAATCAACAACGAACCTAATGAAAACGGATCAAATTATCAAGAAAATGCATTCATCAAAGCAAACTACTATTCCCAAGCAACAGGCTTACCATGTTTAGCAGACGACACAGGACTAGAAATCGATCATTTGCAAGGAAAACCAGGAATCCATTCTGCTCGTTGGGCAGGCGTATCTGGTGAAGGCAAATACAAAGCAAACAACGAAAAAATACTACAACAACTACAATCATGCAAAGGAAAAGATCGATCTGCCAAATTTGTTTGCGTAACAGTCCTTGCCTTCCAAGGCAAAGCACTTCTTACTTGTCGCGGTGAATGTCCAGGCCATATCATAACAGAAATTCGAGGCAACCATGGTTTTGGCTACGATCCCCTATTTGAAGTAGAAGGATATGGTAAAACATACGCAGAACTCGACACAGAAATAAAAAACAAAATCAGCCACCGTGCTAAAGCTTTACAAAAATTTATGGAAGAATTTCCAAAACTTTCTTGGGAGTAAGGTATGAGCGACATACAAGAAGAAGTAATTTTAAAAGAAATTTTAGAGGAAGCTTTTCAGAAAGCAAAAGCAATTTTTGGTATAAATCACTTGAGATCTTTAAAATTCCATGAGACTGTAGCAGAAATTTCCGATCAATTTTCCATAGGACTGAAATATTATAAAGAAAACCCGCTTTTTTTAGAACGTTTTATAGAGAATAATAATGATGAGTATGCAGCAGTAAAACTACTTTTAAAAGAAATTTTAAGGATTAGTAATGCTTCATTTTTTTTTAGAGACATTTTTGATGACACTTTAGATAAATTTTCCAAGCGTCTTGAAGAAGCACAACAAGTTATTAATCAAGACATTGCATCTGCACAAAGAGAATTTGATAATCAAAGTAGCGATACATATATCTATTTAGAATCTATACAAGAGGAGCAAGTACAGGAAAATTATGAAAACCAAGATATTGAACAAGAACAACAAGTTACTAACCAAGACATTGCATCTGCACAAAGAGAATTTAATAATCAAAATAGCAATACATATATCTATTTAGATTTTACTGAAAATCTAGAACTAGGAAGTAACAATTATGATGATGTGTATAGAGAATCTATTACAATGCAGTTTGAAAAAGTTCATCATAAATTGAAACTATATGGCAAGAATCTTAGAGATCTAAGACAATTTGTAGATTTATGTTTTCCTATGATGATTAAAAGTACGTATTACGTTTCATTGCCAGGCTTTTTTAGAGACATTAAGCGTTCCCAAAATTACAACAGACAAGACAGTGTCCATAATATGATATTAAGACCTGAAAAAACAGAGATTATTTCTTCTATCATTCCCAAAGAATTAGATATAATTCTAATTGGAGATTTAGTATTTAGAAAAAATTTACATTCTTTTGTTGTAAAAGGGCTTGATGTAATAGATGCAAATGTTAAAAAATTCGGTGAATTGAAAATGGAATGCAGAGCTGCCTGTGCAATCACAACAAAAGAACGAAATTTACCAGACTATGGAATGAAGAAAAGAAATTTATATCAACCCTTTCTTACACGAGATAGAGTGTTATCTTTGTGTGAAAATGTATATCCTATTGAAAATCCTGAAAAAGCAATCGCTGTTTGGAATGAATGGAAAAAATATATAGATTTTAGGCAATATTGGCTAGACGTACAGTCTCAGAGAAACGAAGCCATTGAAAATATAAGTTTCCTCTATGCTTATTCTATAAAACAATCAGAATATCGAAAAAATAAAGAGTTATACTCACCATATTTGCTAGATAATAGAGAAAATTTCGCTCATAGAGAAGACGTACTTTTAGCTCCACCTACAAAAGATACAGAAAATACAGATAATTCTACGGAAAATACAGATAATTCTACGGAAGATGATCCAGAGTGCCTAAAAAATTTAGCAAAATTTCCACTGATAAAAATTAAAATTACAAAAAATCTTGCTGAAATTAATCAAACAATGACAAAAGGAAACAAAAGCAAATATGAAAGCGAATTACGTCGATTCAGCAAAACAGAAGTTGCATTGTCAGATAGGCAACCAGAAATTGACAATAATAATAATAAGTTGATATATCTTGGAGGTAGAGTAGCTTTTACACACGAAGATATCTTCCCCAATCATGATGATATACATACATTTTTTGATCTTGAAATATCTCAGAAAGAAACACAAATCGATGAAAAATATAAAGAACGTATAGAGGCACTTGTGGAAGTCTATCGACAAGAACAAGAAAAAGAATTAGATAAAAGTATGCAACAAAACATTCAGAATTTTTCTGAAAATCTTGATAAAAATCTAGAATCTGATATTAAAAATAATAGCGACAAAAGTATAGAAAAAAGATATACAGAAGCAGTTCAGAAAATTAAGACTACATATAAAGAAAAAGAATCAGAGGAATGTAAAAGATATGAAAAAGAAGTTCAGAAAATCAAGACTCAATGTGAACAAGAAATTAAAAAACTTCCCATACAAGAAGAAATTGAGAAAATTAAAACTCAATATGAACAAGAAATTAAAAAATTAGACAAGAACGGGAAAAAATATGACAAAAAAGTTAAGAACATTAATAAGAAATGTACTAGTGAAATAAAAAAATTAGAAGAACAATATAAAAGAAAGGAACAAGAAAGGAAAATTAAAGAACTAGAATTACAACGTGAAGAAAATATTGCAAAACTAGAAATACAACGTGAAGAAAATATTAAAAAACGTGAAGAAAATACTGCAAAACTAGAATTACAATGTGAAGAAGATATTAAAAAACGTGAATTACAACATGAAAAAAATATACAGCAATTAGAAATTTCTGAAGTACAAGATATAGAAAACATTCCATTATCTTCTTGGTATGAACAAAGAAACGAAAAATTAAAACGTGAATACAAAAAGAACCAAGAAGAGTCAAAATCAAGAGACCTTAGAAACAGGTGTAGCCAAAAAAAAGAGTTCTTAGAACTTACCCACCAAGAAAACATTCAAAATGAAAAAATAGAATCGAAAAATCAAATAGAAATCAAAAGACAAACAGAAATCGAAAAAAGAAACCTAGAACTTACAGAAAGACATTTTTATATTTACTTTAAATATGAAGATGATTTTGATGATATTCACCCAGAAAAACTAAACAAAAAACTATCTACATACAAATTTTTAGTATATGACAACAAAGCAGAAAAGGCTAAAATAAAACGACAAAGACAAGCTTTAGATTCTTTTTTTAGAGGCTATGTTAAAAATCCTTTTTTAGCATCGTATCTATTTATGCCAGAAACACTAGGCAAATCAGAAACTGAACAACAGAGTGAAATTGAATGGTATAACAATAGATTAAATGACAGACAAAAAGAGGCTGTTCGCAAAGCATTAGCAAGTAACAGTTTATTTTTATTACAAGGTCCTCCTGGCACAGGGAAAACAGAATTTATAGCAGAAACAACTGCACAATACGTTAAACAAGGCAAGAAAGTATTCATATCTAGCGAAACACATAAAGCAATTGACAATGTTTTTGAAAGATTGCCTAAAATTCCTGAAATAAGACCACTTAGGTTAATACCATCTGAAAGTAAAAAGGTATCAGAATATAGTCCAGAAAAATTAGTCGACAATCTATATGAAAGCATTGTTCAACGATGCAACAAACGAATTCAACAGTATGAAAATTTTGTTGACATGAAAGATAATTTCAAAGATAAGATGAAAGAGCTTAGATTTAGATACGATCATCTGTTGAAATTAAATACCTCATGCCAAAATATCCAAAACAAAAAGAAAGAACTAGAAGACAAAAGAAAACTTCAAGATGAACAGATAGAAGAAAAACGTAGCATGATGCAGCCACTAGGAGAAGAAAAAGACAAATATTTTCATCTCCGATCTTGTATAGAAAGAGGAGATTTTGAAGAAGATATTGAAAAAAAAGATGTTCTTCATGAAATAATGGAGGAGCTACGTTCAATTGTATCAAAATATGATTTTTTCAAAAATAATAATTCTGAAACAATACAAACGATATATAAGTTAGATTTAGAACAAGTACAAGAAGAATTTAAAACTATTGGAGAAAATAGTACTGCATTGAGTGTAGAGCAACAAAAGGAATCTTTACGTGCTAAACTAAACGCATTAATGGATCCAGACACATTCCAACCTAGAGAGGGGGAAGAGGCTGAATTCAAAAAATTACAAAAAGAATTAATCTCTCTCAAAGACGTAGAAGATACTAAAAACAATATAGATTACTCTTCGTTCGTTGTTGCAACGATTATATCTGCTGATCAACTTAATAATAGTATTACAAGAGGAAAGATATTACAAAATTTAGTCGAGATCAAATCAGAGATTGCAAAATATGTAAAGAAACAAAAATCAGACATACAGAATCTAATCAACGGATTCGATCAAAAAATCAATAAAATCAATGACGAAATAACAGAAATTAAACAGATCAAAAATGATTTGTCATCACAAATTGAAGAAATAAATCATGATGAAACATATTCAGATTATAGACGAAAACAGCAAGAATTACGTAAGGAAATAGTAGATTTTTTTGATGAATTCGAAATTTTAGAGGAATATCCAGCCAATGATTTTGATAAAGCTCTTGACATTATCAACAAGCATTGGAATGAAATAGAACACAATCAAGAAGAAAAAATTAAAGAAAACAAATCAAACATTCCTATGTATGAAAGAATCCGAGATTATTTATCTGATGAAGAGATACTAGAAGAAGATAGAATAAGTTATACTAAGAACCTATTTGACAAAGCCAATGTGTTTGGCATGACCTGCACAAGTCGAGAACGTTTTAATGAAAGATCCATGGAATCATTAGAAAAATATAATCTAGGAGAAATCAATATAAAAAGTGTAGGAATAGATGTAGTTATCATTGATGAAGTTAGTAAATCTTCTTTTTTAGATTTGCTCATACCTATTCTTTACGGTAAAACAGTTATTTTAGTAGGCGATCATCGACAGTTGCCTCCTTTATATGATTTAAAATATCTGAGAAAAGATGATTTTGTAGGTCTTGATGAAGAGAAAATCGATTATGATACTAATAAAAAGTACCAAGAATTGTATGAGACTTGCTTTTTTAAAAAATTGTTTGAACAAGTGCCAGATTCTTACCGAATCATGCTAGACAAACAGTATCGTAGCCACAGCCACATTATGAATGTTGTCAATTATTTTTATTATAGTGCAGACGGAAAAAAAGGACTATCCATAGGACTTAGCAATCAAAATGACTTTAAACAACATCATTTGTTAATAAAGAAGAAAAACAATACAATTATTGAGCCTGATAATCATATATACTTTGTAAATTGCACAGGGATTGAATCACGCGTAGAAGATTCTTCATCGATTGTCAATATAGAAGAAGCAGAAGTAGCACATCAATTACTTGCATGGATAGATGAAGAATATGGTAGACTGATCAAATCAGGAACAATACAATACAATAACAAAAAAGATGAAAGGAAAAGTATTGGCATCATCTGCACATATGGAGATCAAGCAAGAGAAATTAGAAAAAAAAGCAAGGGGCAAAAATATTCTAATATATCTCAAAAAAGAGAAGAAAAATTCATAGTAAGTACTGTAGATGATTTCCAAGGTGATGAAAGAGATATTATTATAGTATCTATGGTGAGAAACCCAAAAGGAAATAAATATAGCTCAGATTTTATAGATCAATATGAACGAATCAATGTTGCATTTTCCAGAGCAAGGTGTATGTTGATAATCATTGGCTCCCAGGAATTCTTGAGTAAAAGCCGTATTTATTTACCAGACATCAATGGACGTAAAGAATTAGATATACCATCATTCCCTGTCTATGAAAAAATCATCAGAACGATTCAAGTAAAAGGCAAATTATTACAAGCAACAGACATTCTCGGGGAGGTCAAGAAAGATGGGAAATAAAGATCTATTAAAAGTAGAAACATCATGGTTTTTTCCACTAATAAAATATATAACCAACACCTCATACATAGAAGTTAGAAAAGCATCTGGAATAGCCTATATTTTAATAGAACTCATTGCAAATTCTGCAAATAAAGATGAAAAGATTGTAGCTACATTAAAGAACTTCGGCATTCCACTAGACATCCATGACATTTTTATCGATGCCCTAATACGTATGATACATTTCAAGATTTTCAAAATAAAATCAGGCGAAGAATTTAGTCGAGACAATGTGGATACGTATACTATATCAAACTTTGAATTCACTGATTTAGGTAAAAAGATGTTGGCAGAAGGAAATATACCGATTGGTGAAGATGAAAAAATAATAGATGTCTACTATGACTTAGCAAAAAAAGACACTCGTTCAGATTTTAACTACTATTTATGTCAAATAAAGAACACAACAATAGATGAGACATGTATCGGCAATATTACATTAGATAATGCTGATATTGAAGAGTACATAAAAAATAATATGAGCCTGTATGAATTTAAAAAAGAAGAAAGAATTACAGGATTTAAGCATAAAGAAACTGAAATACTGGCATACGACGTGAATAATGCAATTTCTATTCGCATAGATGATGAAAAAATGTATCTTGTTGCAAAAGATAAAGATAGAGATAATTTTATAAAGAAGAATTATTCCTTAGACATCATTTCAAAAATGATTATGGCTAAAAAAAGATACTCTTTTAGCAAAGATATTATATCCAAGATTAAGATTAAGAATTATGAATATTCAAAAATACAAAACATAGATCAAATCAATTTTCCTTCTGAATTTAACGATGTTATAAACAAGCCCAATCAATTATCATTCTCTTCCACGGAAACAATGACAGAAAGTGAATGTTCTATAAGTCAAACAGAAGCTTTAGAAATCTTTCAAAAATGTGGAATAGAGAGTCAAATTTGCTTTTTTAATAAAAACAATTTATATAGTATAATTCCAGGAAATTTTTCAATAGAAGTTGAAGGCTATTCTGGCAAATGTAACATCAACTTGATTCTCATCCAACAATTGTCAGAAGAAATTAAAAACCTTGTTTTAAGAGAAATATGTTTACAATGCATCGATGTAGAAGAATGGAACACCAAAGTAGATATTATTAAGAAAATCACAGAAATATCTAAATGCAAAGACTATATTGACCAGTTTGTAGAAAATGCATTGAGAAAACAAAAGAGCCTCTATCAACAAATAGATACATTTTTCAAATTAAACGAACAATTCATTAAAATTAAGGAATGGAAATCCATCCAAAGTATATTTGTCGAGAGATTATTTGAAGCATTATGCAATGAAATAACATTAAATAATGTAAAAGATCAAGATGAATGTGGTCAAAAACTCAACAAAATTTTAAATTTATCACCATTAAACTATCTACAACGTATCTCTCAAAAAATAAAAGAAAATAACATTGATGACGTAACTGCATATGAAAAATTAGAAGAACTTGACTACAATATAGACATAGTGTTGACATTATTCAATGCATTTACAATATATTGTCAAAAGATTTTAGATGGAAAAAGTATTACAGGAAAAAGTAAACTAGGAAGCTGGTTTACACTTTTTGGAAAAAGCATCTCCGAGTTACGGAAACTCACAGGGATTATTAATCCAGAAGATTTATGTAAATTAGATATCAATAATGATGAATTTCTAAAAGTAATGGAAAATGCATCTGAAAACTTTCGAAAAATAAAAAATTATAAGCACCATGCAGTCGAACAATTTCAATACTTTGAATTGCTCATGCAAAGATATATAGATATTAAAGAAGTGATCATGATTGAAAAAGAAGCATCTAAAAATCCTCAAAACATAGATAAGAAATATATTGAACAATTGATATCAAAATCAAAATACAAAGATGCAATATGCGATCTACATGTAAGACTTGAATATGAATTAAACAAAATATTAGAAACAAAAAATATATCCACATTTGATCTATTAAAAGATAAAAAAATATCTCTATATCTGACAGAAGAGGAAAGCAACAAGATGCATTCCTTAAGAATATGCAGAAACGAATTTCAACATCCTAAGGAAAAACGTGAAGTTCAATATTCAGAACAAATCATTCAAACATGGTGCAATGTAGTAGAAAGCATAGTAGAAAAATTAAAAGATACTATACGTTTTAAAAAAATAATTCCCGAGTTACAGAAAATCACAGGAATTACCTATCCATTAAAAGATTTGCCAAAATTAGATGACAATGACAAGTTTCTAAAAACAATGGAAAATGCATCAGGAATCTTTACAAGATTAAAAACATATAAATATCCTGAAAACGTGCAATTTCAACAATTTGAAGAACTCATGCAAAGATATACAGATATTCAAGAAGTGATCATGATTGAAAAAGAAGCATCTAAAAATCCTCAAAAAATAGATAAGAAATATATTGAACAATTGATAACACAGTCAAAATACAAAGATGCAATATGCAATCTACATGTAAGACTTGAATATGAATTAAACAAAATATTAGAAACAAAAAATAGATCCACATTTGATCTATTAAAAGATAAAAAAATATCTCTATATCTGACAAAAGAGGAAATTAACAAGATGCATTCCTTGATAACATGCAAAAACGAATTTCAACATCCAAGAGGGAAACGTACCATTCAATATTCAAAATCCATCATTCAAACATGGAGCAATATAGTAGAAAAATTAGGAAATATTAAAAACGAAATAAACGATCAGAAAAACGAGACAAGCAATAAGAAAAAGAAAAAAAATAACGAAATAAACGATCAGAAAAACGAGACAAGCAATAAGAAAAAGAAAAAAAATAAGAAGAAAAAATGATGCAATGTAGTGCAATGAGTGGAAAATTAGGAGGTATGAAACATGAGCCACGCAGTAAGAATTGATTACCAAGGCATATCTATACAATGCCAGAGCATCTGTGAATTAGCGAGTAGTCAATTATGTAAATTAGATCATATGTTGGATGAATTGGAAAAAAGCTCCACAAAACTACTCAATTCACAAACACAAGCATTTCGAGAAGAAATATCAAAAACTAAACAGCAACTTCAAAATCAAATAGATACAGTCTTACAACAAGCCAAAGAAAATGCAAAAATGGGAATTGTATACGGTTCTATTGGTCAACAAGCCAATGCTCACAACGTCATTTACAAAGCTGATGAACTTCAAAAAATGACAACAAGATTAGCAGATACAAAACTTATAGAAATGGAGTCTCTTTTAAACCAACTTCTCAGCAATCGTCTGAAAGAACACCAAGAAAAATTAAGAGACTTAGCAAATGGTCGTGTAAAAATAAACATGGACGTCCAAGAAAAAATCAATGACATTGAAGATGAAATCATCAAACAATATGTATACATTACTTGGGTTGAATATCCTGATCTTACTTTTGAATCCCTGTACAACAAGGCAATGGAAAAAAAGAAAAAAGCAGATCACCAACAATATGAAGCCACGGAGAAAAAAGCCATTGAAGAAATAAAAACAGAACTTAGAAATGAAAAAATTGATGAACAAGTCATTGATAAAATTGTGACGAACAATAGCGATTCTGCAATGGAAAGAATACAAGAGATTCGTGAACAAGCTAATTCTGAAATAGTCAATGAAAAAATTCGAAAAGCTAGTGTGAAAATTATTGTCAAAGCAATACGAGATAGAGGCTTTATTGTGGATGCTAAATCAATAAAGATTGATCGAGAAAATAATCAAGTCAACATAATCGCCCTAAAACCTAGTGGTGCAAAAGCAGAATTCAAAGTATTTTTAGATGGAAAATTCGAGTATAGATTTGATGGATACGAAGGACAAGCTTGCCAAAAAGATGTCCAACCTTTTATGAAGGACCTAGAAGAAGTATATGGCATCAAAGTTCTAAAACAAACAGAATTATGGTCAGGCAATCCAGATAAAATATCTACGATGAAGTACCAAACAATGAATTACAATTCTAATAAAAGGTGAAAAACATGGCTTTAGAAAATGCATTTAACAGATTAAAACGAGAAATCGGCATAAAACGTTGTATCATCATAGACGGCAATGTTGGAGATGTTTACATCAATGAAAAAGGTCAAATAATCAACCTAAGCAATCAACTCAAACAAATATTACAATCAATGAATTATGACAATATAATTTGTTGGGATAAAGTAGACGGTACAAAAGACGATATCAGTAGCCTAGACCTAGTAGAATCAGTAGAAGTTGAAGGTGATTCTTATTTAGATGATGGTGAACTCAATGAACTTGTAGCTACACCATCTAAAGATCAGAAAAATCAAGAAGAATTCAACACATCTGATATCAATGAAATGCTAAATGTTGTCATGAAAAATCTTTTAAACAAAAATAAAAAAGTAGCATTTATCATCAATTGGGCAGATTATATATTCTCTGCCCAGCAACTACCACCTGATGAAAGAGAACAATTAACTATTTTAGGAAAAGCCATTCGAGAAAAAATGCCTGACCATACTTCCACAGACGTAAATGAAAGCCTCATCCTATTAATAACAAATAAATTATCTATGTTTCCCATTGCATTTTACCAAGCCAATCCTGAAGTAAGTACCATCACATTACCAAAACCAGATCGTAGAGAACGAGAAGCAATGCTTAGAAAAATATCATATACCTTTAATGTAACAACAGAAAAAGGAAAAGAATTAATGGAATCTGAAAAAATCAATGAGTACATAGATATGCTCCATGATTTTACGAATAGAGAGATTATTCAGCTAGCAAGACTTTCTCGAAAAGAAGAAAAAATGACATTTGACAAGCTCTATTTACTTTTCAAATATGGTGAAAAAGACAATCCATGGGAAAAGCTAGCCAATTCAGAAGTAAAGAAAATTAAGCAAAAATTATCTGAACGCGTAATTGGACAAGAAGAAGCCATTAAAAAAATAGAAAAAGTAGTAGTAAAAGCATATATGGGAATGACAGGAATTCATAAAACTTCGAGTCGTTCCATGCCAAAAGGCGTTTTATTTTTCGTAGGTCCAACTGGTGTAGGTAAGACAGAACTATCCAAAGCACTTGCTAAATTTTTATTTGGTGACGAAGATGCATGCATTCGATTTGACATGAGTGAATATGCTCAGGAAAATTCAGACCAAAAATTAATTGGAGCTCCTCCTGGATACATTGGTTACGAAGAAGGTGGACAATTGACGAATGCAATTAGAGAAAAACCATTTAGTGTTATATTATTTGACGAAATAGAAAAGGCTGCAAAACCAAATCCAAGAATATTAGATATATTCTTACAGATACTAGAAGACGGTCGCCTCACAGACAGTAAAGGGGAAACTGTATATTTCAGTGAAAGCGTCATCATATTCACCTCTAACCTTGGTGCATCTGAAGTCGATGCAGACAGCAAAAATCCAGCAGAGGAATTTATTAGAATAGTGAAAAACTACTTTGATAAAGAGTTAAAAAGACCTGAATTGCTAGGAAGAATAGGATATAGCAACATCGTTCCTTTTAATTTTATTAGAGATGAAGAATCTAGGAAAAAAATAGCACAATCAAAATTAAAACCTATTCAAAACGGAATCAAAGAAAAGTATCATATGACATTGACCTTTGACAATGAATCAGACTTTATTGAGTACGTATTAAAAGATGCAGACAAGAGCAAGGGCGGACGAGATATATTAAATGCATTAAACGACAATTTGCTTGATGATCTTGCCATGTTCCTATTTAAAAATAAAGAAGATTTAGGCGTATTAAGAGGAAGTAATATTTGTGTCAGCACAAAAAAAGATGAAATTTCTTTTAGATTTGAATAAAAAATTTAATGTATCCCACATCAATGTATGCACAGAAGTCGAAGGACCTTATAAACGTTTAGCCATATGGTTTCAAGGGTGTAACATTTTATGCGAAGAATGCTGCAATCCTGAGTTACAACCCTTGAAAAAGGCACACATTATGACAGTGCAAGAAATTTTAGACATTACTCTAAATTCAAGGGATAAAAATGGAATAGAAGGCGTAACTCTACTAGGAGGCGAGCCTACACTACAAGAAAATTTACACATATTATGTCACGCACTACAATTAAATAATCTGGGAGTCATTCTATTTACAGGAAAATTAAAAAATGAACTCCCAGATTATTTAATTAAAAATACAGATTTAATTATAGACGGAAAATATTTAAAAAACCATAACGATACAAAACGAAATTTAATCGGCTCCACAAATCAAACAATACATTTCATAACAGAACGATATAAAGATAAAAAAAATTGGTTTTATGAAATAAGAGAAAAAAAAGTAGAAATAAACATAAGCAGCAACAAAATAAACTACCTCATTATTACTGGTGATGTAGTATAAGAATTATTAAAATAATATCAACTACCTTATTATTGGATAAAACGTAAAAGTTACCAGGAAATTTTTCATACCAACAATGTTTCAAAAAAAACAAAGTAAAAAATCATTCCTCTCATCATCTCTAAAATAAATATATTTCAACATCCATACCATATTATCTTTTGACATTGACAAAAAATAATCGTATACTTTTCTTACATAAAATATTCTTACAAGAATTAAAATAATCCTCCGTTTGATTGCTATAAACAAAACACATAGAAAAAAATCAAATGGAAAAATAAGAAAAGTATAATTATAATTATAATTGAAAATCGACCATACTTTGTTAAAAAATGATAAAGCTTTCATAAAAAAATAATGATACTTTACTAAAACAAATAACAACGCGTTATTATAAAATAATAAAGCTTTGTAAAAAAACAATAAAGTTGTATTATAAAATAATAACGCTTTGTAAAAAAACAATAAAGTTGTATTATAAAATTACAAAGCTTTGTAAAAAAAACAACACATTCGTGAAAATCGATAATACTTTGTTGAAAATCGATAAAGTTTTGTTGAAAAAACAAGATAGTTTTATTGAAAAAACAATAATAATTTGTTGAAAAAAATGATAAAGTATGATTCAACATATATAGAATCACAAAGTATAATAAACATACTAGAACTCAACACAGAAACAAAATCAACCTTTGTTTTAGATTTATAGAAAATTTCCAAAACTTTCTTGGGTTACCAACTGCTTTAAATAATCTATAAAATTCTATAAAATAATATAAATATTTTATAGAATTATGTGGAAATATCAAAGCTGATTTAACACTAAAAGATAGAGTGTATATTTGTAATGA
>Ga0209407_1001494_pt1 | contig 24369 bp, 11 predicted proteins | sample AD_JPNHG3_MetaG_FD_184410 | JGI IMG/M metagenome (GOLD analysis project Ga0209407, IMG submission 184410) | Active sludge microbial communities of municipal wastewater-treating anaerobic digesters from Japan - AD_JPNHG3_MetaG (SPAdes) (version 2) | ecosystem: Engineered > Bioreactor > Anaerobic... | reverse complement strand
TTGCGCGAGCCCCTCGACGATCGCGGTCTTGCCCACGCCGGGCTCGCCGATCAGCACGGGGTTGTTCTTGGTCTTGCGCGAAAGGATGCGCACGACGTGGCGGATTTCGGTGTCGCGGCCGATGACTGGATCAAGCTTGCCGGCCTTGGCCAGTTCCACGAGATCGACGCCGTACTTCTTGAGCGCTTCGTACTGGCCCTCGGGGTTGTCGGTGGTGATGCGCTGGTTGCCGCGCACCTCTTTGAGCGCGGTCAACAGCTTGCGGGTATCGATGCCCGCCTCGGCCAGCAGACGGCCGGTCGGGGTCTTCGATTCCGTCATCGCGAGCAGCAGATGCTCGACCGAGAGGTACTCGTCTTTGAGCCGCTTCGCGTAGTCGCCGGCTTTCACCAGCATGGCGTTCAACGCCTGCGTGACGTAGATCTTGCCCTCTTCGGTATCGCCGGAAACGCGCGGCTTGCGCGACAGTTCCTCCTCTGTGCGGGCGCGGAGCTGCGGGATCGCGACACCCAGCCGCGTCAACAAAGACACGGCGAGTCCATCCGGCATCTCCAGCAGCGCGGCGAGCAGGTGCTCGCAGTCAAGCTGCTGATGTGAAAAACGAATGGCGAGTTGGCGCGCGTTCTGCAGCGCCTCCTGCGCTTTTTGGGTCCATTTGTTTAAATCGGTCATGGTGTGGTCTCCTTGTGGTACCTGATATAAGCACCCACCGTGCCACGACACGAAAAGGCACTGCTCGGGTTTTTTCTCACACAAAGGCACAAAGGCCACGAAGGGTTTTTTTGGGGGGCATGGTTGTGGTTTTTTTAACCACGAAACACACGGAATACACGAAAAGGCACCGCTCGGTTTTTTGGAACCGCCAAGACGCCAAGAACGCTAAGGGGAGTCCCTGTTTTTATGAAGTTTCAGGTGTTTCATGGTTCCATATATCCGCAAAACCAAATGAGTCATAATGGCGCTGTTTTGCAGGGTGAGACAAAATTGCCCACATCGCTTCCGGCGTCCAAGCCTCCACACAACGTCCACAACGTCCCCACACTTAGTCGTCTACACTTAGTCTCCACACTTAGTCGGTTGCGCCAGCGACGAAGTGTATTGCGACGAAGTGTAAAGCGACGAAGTGTGGGGACGAAGTGCCCCTGTTACTAACCGATTACCCCTGTCACCAACCGATTACCTGTTTGACAGGAGAAACGCACCTCTATACCCTATTGTCATGAAACACTTGGTTCTAGCGGTTCTGCTGTTGTCTACGGCTGGATGCGTGGTGATGTCTCGGGATGAGAAAGCGGCGTTTGAGCGGTCCGATCGCAGGCATGAGGAACTGACAGCCTTACACACAAGACGTCATAACCGTAGGGTCCACGCTGTGCGTGATGAATGGCTACGGCCCGTCAGCGGGGAAAACCCTGTGGATTCGCGTGGTGCCGCAACCCTGAAAACGCGCAACTCCCGCCTCACCGGATGATGACGCGCGGACTCGTCTCGCCCTCGATCATGACGTCTTCGAAGACGAGGTTGCGGAACGGTCGCGTCGGTGTGTCTTGGAAGATCGAGGGCTCGCGCACCTTGCCGCGCACATGCTTGAAGCGGATGTTGTCAAAGACCGAGTGCGTGGCGTGCTTGTAGTAAAACTTGCAGAAGCCCTTGGCGTCAATCGTCACGTTTTCGAACGAGATGTTCGAGATGTTCACGCCGGGTTCGGGGCGCGACCACGCCCCGACGGCGTTCACCGCGTAGCGCGTGTTCTCGATCTTAATGTTTCTGAACTGCGCGTCGCGGATGTTGCCGTTGCCCACACCGAGACGGATCGCGTTGCAGTCTGACGAGAACGTGCAGTCTTCGACGATCACGTCCGCCATATCGCCGTCCTTCTTCAGGCGGCTGCCGGCTGCCCGTAACGTGATCGAGTCGTCCGCCGTGAAAATCCGGCATCCCGTCACGCGCACGCGCCGCGAACTGTCAAGATCAAGCCCGTCGCCGTTGTACGTGTGCGGGCGGCGGATTGTGTGGATGTACGCATTGCGCACCTCCACATCCTCGCAGCCGTAAACGAAGCAACTCCAGTATGGCGCATCCGCCATTTCGATGTCCCGGATCACAATGTTCTTCGATTCGACGAACCATACCATTTGCGCCGGACGCCATGGGATCTGGAGCTTGTTCTTTGGATGGGAACCGTCCGGCATCTTCAGGAACGCGGGCGCGCTGCCGTCGATCTTGCCGGGGCCGCGCAACGTCACGTTCTCCTGCTCGATACAGAGAAGAAGGTGCCCGCCGCTTGTGTTGTCGCCCACCGAGGCGGCGTTCTGCGGACAGCAGTTCGACGCGCAGTAGTCCGCGCGGTCCGGGCTCCCCTTCAGCACTGCACCTTCCGCGAGGTGGAAGTCCACGCCGCTCTTTAGGTACACCGAGCCCGAAAGGTACGTGCCCGCAGGCAGCAGCACTTCGCCGCCGCCCGCGCTTGCCGCTGCGTCGACTGCCTTCTGGATCGCCACCGTGTCTTTGGTTGTGCCGTCGCCCTTCGCGCCGAAGTCCTTCACGTTCCACGTTGCGGCTTGCGCTGTGACTGCGGTCATCGCCATCATTAAGGCATACACTGTCTTCATGGGTTCTTCGCTCCTTACCGGATCCAGATCATTGTGCCGCCGACAGAAACGAGTGAAAGCGTTCCGCCCTCTGCCTTTAGAGTCCAGGTGCCGGGAAGCGGGTGCTTGAGCATAGGTATGCCCGTGATTGTGCCCGTGGCAGAGGCAAGGACGACGCCGTCCGTTTTGTACGCCTGAAGCGCTCCGGCATCCGCCAGCACGTCAATCTGGGCAGTCATCAGATCAAGATTACCGTCGACCGAAAGCAACGGTGCTTCGGCGGCAAGATTCGCTGCGGCAAATTCGAGTGTTCCCGCGAAAACGAGATCGCCGGTGACCTCAAGTTGGCCTCCACCGACCGCGTCAGAAACATCGCCGGACAGGGTGGCAGTTTTTTCGTTCCACACGGATATGTTCTGTGTTTTTCCGCCGAGCGCGATGCCGTTCGCGAATGTGAGCGCGCCATCTGCGTATTGACTCTGGAGTTGGATGATCGTGCCTTCCGGCAGGTAGTCGGAGCCGACCACAAGCTTTGCGCCTTCGCCCCCGAGGTTGACCGTGAGGTCGCCGCCCCATGCTGCGAAGCCGCCCCGCAATCCGTAGCTCGCCGGCATGGAGGCGTGCGCCTTCCAGCACAGTTCACCCTTGCCGGTTCCCGCAGGACGCGAGAACGAACCGGATGTCTCAATCACGCCGACGCCATTCGTACCGTCCGCAAGACAGATGCCCGCGTTCGCCGCAAAGACGGATGGTGGCGTGCGCATGTGGCCGAGCACGTAATAGTCGCCCGAAAACGACGAGTGGTCACCCGTGTAGGCCATATTGAAGCCGGGGCGGATGAAGTCGGCCGTCAGGAGGTCGCCCGAGCCCGACAGTGTCGAGGCAACGGTGTTGCCGACATCGCCGTAAACCGGACTGAACATCAGTGCCGAGTCGGGTAGGATTTCAATTGTGCGCGAACCCGAAATCGCGAACCTGCCGCCCCGCATGACGATGATGCAGTTGCCCTTCGCTTTCACAGGCGCACCGGCGGCGCCCAGGTTGTAGTCGCCCTCGATGACCACGCCGCCGTTTACGAGGTGGAGCCCGCCGGAGTACGTGTCACGGCCTTCGCTGTTGATGATCCAAGCGAGCGCACCGAAATCAGGACGGCTCTGATTAAAGCCGCCGATCGTGAGCGGCATCGGCGTGGAGGTGTCTGGATCGCAGAACGGGCCGACGATCAAGCGCCGCGGGTTGTCGCGGTCGAAGAACGGATTGTTGTCGTCGCTGCTGTTGGTTCCCCGAGAATTGGATCTGCCGCGCGCCGACCGCTCAAACACCACCATGCCGCCCTTGGCGCGTGTCGTGAGGGCGCAACCGGACGAGGCCGCACAGCGTACAACACCGAGGCCGCTTGCGGGGCGATAGATCATGCCGGACTGGATTTCGACCGGCGCGTCGTTGGTGAGATAAATTTCCGCGTATTCGAGCACGATGCCGTTCAGCTTCGCGCAGGTAAAGGTTCCGCCCGTCGAAAGCAGGACGGTGTCGTCGTTCTCCACCGTCGGGCTTGTTGCGGCCATCGTCACCGTGCCGTCCTGTGCCCGCTCCAGAAGTCCGCCATCCTGCCCGGAGTAAAAGATGCCGTTCAGGACGTTACGGTTGGCCGATGTCGAATTGTATTCGGTGGCTTGGATCGTGAGCGCGAGTCCGTTGCTGGAGGCAACACCCATGAGGCCGCCCGGTTCGCGGGAGAACGTCCCGATTGTCAGCGTCGCCGTTCCTGAACTGCCGGATGTCTGGATTTCTGAATAGCCCGCTTTCGCAACAACCGTTCCTAGCGCCGAGTTGGCGGGCGTTGCGATTCGCGGCACGGATAGGGTGGCCGGTTGGGTCATATTCACCGTGGCGGCCGGGAAGCCGCCGCCGTCCGCGAAGGCAAGCGTGCCCTCTTCGACGCAGAGGTCACCGTCGAACCCCGTGGCGATCCCCTTCTGCGTCCATGTGCCTGCCCCCGTCTTGCGCAGGGTAGGGCGCGTGTTCTCGGCGAGAAGCGCCGTTGCCGCTGCACCCGACCCGGTGGCTGACGTAAGCGAAACCGTCACGGTGTCACTCTGGGCATATCCCTCGCCGCGACAGGTCACCACGATCTTATCGATCGTGCGATCTTTGTTCAGGACGGCGTAGGCGGTGGCGTTTGAACCGCTGCCGCCGGTGATCGTCACCTGCGGTGCTGTCACGTAACCGGAACCGGCGTTGTTGAGCGTGATCGAAGAGATTCCCCAGCCGCCAGCCGAACGGAAAGCCGGAGACAGAGAGGCCGTCGTTCCAGAAGCCACATCCACGGTACCGCCATTCGGATAGACGACCGTCGGATAGTCGCCCAGCGAGCCGGTGTAGCCTGTGCGGCTGTCATAGAAAGGCGCGAACACGCCGCCGTCGAAATTGATCCACCGGTCGTTTCCTGTATTGCCGTAGGTCGAGACAGAACGGGCAAGTTCAAGCCGGCCACCATTCATATTGACGATCGACGTATTACCGCTTCCGTCTCTTCCGAGGACCAGCAGGTTGAAGGTCGCGCGGGCATCGCCGTCTAGCGTCAGCGTAGCGCGTCCGCCCGTCACGTCGCCCCAGTAGCCGAGACCGAAACGCTCGTTCCACATATCCAGATGGCCGCCGTCCACATAGATGTCAACCGCCGTGTTCGCGTCCAAGCCGATTTTGAAATAAACCTCGCTCGGGACCCCCGGCTTACGTGTCATGAACGTGCCGCCGGCGATGTGGATCGACGAGTAGGCCGCCGAACACCCGAGCCGGGCCGTGTCGTTAATCGTATCAGAGCGTAGTGAGACCGTGCCGCCGTTCTGGCGGAGGTAGCCCTCGAAAGAGCTGGCGCCCACGGTCAAGACACCGTTTGTGGCCGATACGACGCCCCCGTCCACCCACAGCGCACCGGGGCCCGAGGGGGCGACAACGAGATTCACGTTCGAGACTGTCAGCGCCGAGGGCTCCTCCATGAAAACGGCACCTGGGTTTGGCGTACCGCTCCAAGTGTTGCCGATACGGACGTGGTCTACCCTTGCCATGAACGAACCGCCGTTACGAAGGACAAGTTTCGCCGGTCCAGTGTAGCCGATATAGTTTTCGGTCGTTGCCGACGTCACCTTGTTCTCGAAAACGACGTTGCCTTTCATCATGCGGAAACCGCCGCCGGAGACCCTCAGTTCCGCGCCGGTGAAAATCTGCCACCAGTCGACGATGTCTGTCTGTCCGGGATAGAACGGGCCGAGAGCCGTGTGCGGCTGCTGCACGACCCAGGTCTGGTCGCCGGTCTGTCCGGTCGTCCGCGCGTCAACGCGCCCGCTTGCCGGGAGGTGGTCTTCCCAGTTATAGGTGCCGCCCGCCGTGGGAAGTGCATAGGATGTTGTTGCCGTCGCTGAAACAAGCGCGACCGTGCCGAGCATTATTACCTTACGGCTCAACAGACACGATAAAAAACAAGTTGTTTTCACCATCTCCCGCTGGGAGAGGGCCGGGGTGAGGGTTGCGGGCTGCGCCCGCGTTAGAAGTTTCTTTATCATTGGCCACCTCTCTTTTTGTCCGACTCCAGTAACGGAGGTAGATTACCAAACATCGCAAGGATAAACCATACGCAAATGCGCCAAATAAACCTTGCTTTTTGCGCCAAATCCGGCTTGCATCCATACTTACCCCGTGTTACCGTGAAACATGAGATGAAGCGGAGATTTTTAAAAACCATCCCGCGCGTTCTCGTGGTGATGCCGAATGTGGAGAAAGCCTGTCGTGACAAATTGCGCGGCATTCTGCGTTACGCCCGCCGGAACGGGCCTTGGGATGTGCAGACCTTTGACAGTCATCCGTTCAACACACAACTGGGTTCGTTACGGAACTGGAAGCCCGACGGAGTGATTTATGGCAACGACCCGAACCTGCCGCCTTTTCCACACCTTTGTGGCATTGCGGGTGTCCGGCTGGACAGCCCTCTAAAAGATGCGCTCTCGTCTGTCAGGCATAGTTCGCGCCTGATCGCGGAGGCGGCCGCCGAGCATCTGTTGCAACTTGGCCTGATTTATTTCGGTTTTGTTGGTTCGGTGCCTACTTTTGGCTGGTCCGAGACCCGCGCCGTTTCGTTCGCCGCCCATCTAGCTCAGGCCGGATACACCAGCCAGACCTATGCCTCCACCCATCCCGAGGACTGGGGGCTTGAACAGCCTTACATGCGGGCTTGGCTGGAGTCTCTGCCCAAGCCCTGTGGCCTCATGGTGGCCATGGACCTGCGCGCCAAGCAGGTCTTGGACACCTGCCTGGCTGCAGGCATCCGGGTGCCGGAGGATATTTGCGTTGTTGGTGTCGATAACGATGAGACGGTTTGCGAGAACACGACGCCTACGCTTTCAAGCGTACTGCCGGACTTCGAAGAGGGCGGTTACCTAGCGGCTGAACTGCTCGATCGTCAGATGCGCGGTTTACTGGACAAGCCGTCTCACATACAGTACGGGGTGAAGCAGGTCGTCCAGCGCAGGTCATCTTTGTTTATCCTGCACTCTGGCCACCTGCTTTCATCCGCACTTGAGTTTATCCGTTTGAATGCCTGCGCTGGCATCCGGGTAGCGGATGTCGTTGCCCACATGAACGTTTCTCGGCGTCAGGCCGAGCGCCACTTCCGCACGATCCGCGGGTGCTCTATCTTGGATGAAATCCAGCGCCGACGGCTGGAGCAGGTCTGCAAACTACTGCGCGAAACCCGTATGGCGATCAGCGAGATCGGCACACGCTGCGGCTACGGGTCCGAGATCTACCTGAAAGTGCTTTTCAAAAAAAGACACGGCATGACCATGCGTGACTACCGCAAAGCTTACGGCAAAAAACTCACCGATAAGCGATGAAAAGTGCGCGGCACATTTCACAGACGAAATCGGTCTGCAAGACTGTCCCGTAAGACTCACCGTAGCCGCAGGTCATCTCGATCAGGAACCCGAAACGTCCCGCGGCTCCGTTGTTCATCAACCCCGGAATGCCGCTGTTGGGGATGAGAAAATCGAGCAGATATTGCGACGGCTCCTTTTCGTCGTTCTGTCGCAACAGGTGCCTGCCGCGCAACCGCAGGTTGGCGATCCGCTGCATCGCAAGTGCCCGGTCTTCGTTATCCGGATGTGCCGTTACAGGCAGGATGCCGAATTTGTTGGCCTTGACGCTGGTGTTGCCGTGAAAATCCAGAATGCAGTGCAAGGTCGGGTCGCTGATGATCCGCTTGTAAGCCACGGCTTCCGGTTCCGTGAACGGCGCCGCTCCCTTCCAGTCGTAATCGAACGGGCCGTATACGCCGTCATTGTTGCTGTCGCGCCCCTTGTAGCGTTCCCAGCGGTAGTCGCCTTGCCGGTTTAAATCCACCCCGTTGGCGTTTTGCCGCTGTCGTTTGTCATAGCCGGAGGGATTGATCAGCGGGATGATCTTGATCCGAACCGCGCTTAAATCAACCGCATCGCGCATCCGTCCCTCGGCAATGTGCCGCGCGAATGTCATCAACCCATACCCCGGTTCCCACTCACTGCCGTGCGCCGATGAGTAAAGGAAGTAGAACGGTTTGCCCGGCGTGCCGAGATTCAGGCTCCACAGCCGATAGCCGCCCGATGCCTCGCCTTCGTCTTCGATGCTGATCGCCGGATATTTCTCTGCCAGTCGCCGCATCTCTGCCACCACGCCGTCATAGGGCATCTTTTTCGGATAGTACTGCCCAAACGATGCAGGATTGCCCAACGCCCCGCTGACCGGCGTAAAGGCGTAGTACGCGTCAACGTTACGGTAAAAAGGTTCGCGTAGGGAAAGCAGGTCGCAGGCTGTGATACGTCCTTTGCCGATGGTCTGTTTAACCAACCCCGGCTCGCCGTTAGGACCCTCGGCCAGAACTTCTAAACCTTCCGCACGAAAATCCTGCGGCAGAACCAACAACTTGCCATCCGTCCACCCCATGCGCGGCATGACCTGTCCCGTTGCGAACCCCGCCGTGGCATCATCCTCCCGCACGACCTTCAGTCCAGCCTGCATCTGCGCTTGCAGGTTTTTGACGGCGGGATCGCCGACCTTCACCGCCATCGCCGCGCTCCCGTGCGCCGCCGCGAAACAGCGCATGTCCATAAAAACACGCCCGCCCTTCTCTGTGAAGCCCTTGAGCGCCGGCCAGACTTCCGATGACAGCGCGCCATCGTACAAGGCCAGTACACCCGCCGCATTTGCAAGTGCGGCGTTCGGTGCGCCCGTAGCTTTGACCAGCCCTGCGCCCAAAAGAATCTTGGCGTTTTTGATCGTTGCGTGGTCGTCCGGCAGGTCGCTGAACAGCACGACCGTAGGCTCCGGCGGCAGTGGCTCAGGAGGTTGGCGTACCGTCAACGCGGCGTCGTCGAACCATGCTTTGCCGACGCCCCGATTGATCTGCAAGTAGGCCATCACGTAGGCCGTGCCCTCTGGTACAACAGTCCGCAGACGGAAGTGGGTCCAATCAAAAGAGCCGCCCGGCCCCACTGCAATCGGTTGCGAGACGATACCGCCTTTTTCATTCATGCAGTAGATCTGCAGCGAGGTCACGCCCTCCGCGTTCATGGCGGATTTAATCCAAGCTGTGAGTTCGATCCGGCTGCCCGGCTCGATTTTGATCGAGCGGTCGTGCCCCTGCCGCAGGCGTGTTTGTACCGGCTCTGTATTCTCCAACACCGCCGCCGCGCCGCTGCGTCCCTCGCCAGTCGCGCGCCAGATTTTGCGCGCCGCGCTGTCCGGTGTGCGCCGCTCCCAGGCCGACGTCAGCTCGTCCTCAAACCCGCCGTTGACCAGCAGGTTTGCCCACTCTACGCTGAATCCCGGCGCGTTGTGTGATGCAAAAGGCGGCCGCACATCCGGCGACTCGGTCTTGAAACGCGTCTTGCGTATCGTGACATCGCGCGCATGGCGCACAAAAATGCCGTGTGCGGGCAAAACCCCGAAATTGCCGGCGTGCGGATAAGCCTCCGGCCGCTCCGGCAGTGTGGCCGCATCCGGTACGGCCTCGGCACCGCCGGGCACCCGGACATCCACCTGCTCGATCTTCACATTCTCCACAAAATGTTCCGGCAGTCCGGAAATGCAACTGTCGTACGCACGCTCCGGACGCCCTGTGGCCCACTCGCCATCGGTTATGCTGTGCTCCAGCAGCAGGTCGCGCCACGCGCGCGTGGCTGTGTTGCCGGTTACATTGCGTATGCTGATGTTCCGCAAGAATCCGACTTTAGGCTCCAGCCCCTTGGCCCAGTACGCTTTGCGGAGACGCGCCCCGAGACGTATGTTGATCGCCACCAATGCATCGTGGGCCTGCACGTTCTCAACCCGGATGTCCTGTGCTTCCGAACCATCGACCGAATAAAGCTCCATCGCTTTCGCGCCGTAACAGGTCAGGTTGCGGCAGACGATATTGGAATACGCCCCGCGCGTCTCCGTGCCGAGCTTGAACGCCCCGCGGTAGGTGTGGCAGACGTTATCGACAACCTCGATGTTGCGGTTCTCGCGGTCGTCGGTCTGACTCTTGATCACGATCGCGTCGTCATCGGAGATCACCGTACACTTCTCGATCCTGACGTTCTCGCAACCGGAGAGATCGATACCGTCGTTGTTGCGACCGGGCAACAGACTGCGTACCACCGCGCCGCGGATCGTCAAGCCGATGCAACGGATGTAGTGCTGGGTCCATGAACCGGAGTTGATGGTGCTGACACCCTCCAGCAACACATTGCGGCAGTTGGTCATGTGCAAGCAGTAGTGCCGCCAGTCGCGCGCCCCGACAAATGCGCCGCGCGCGTCGATCACGCCCTCGCCGGTGATCGCAATACCGCTGACATCGTCAGCCTGTATCAGGGCCTTGCCCGTAAAGTGGTCGCGGTTGGTCGCCGCCAAAATCGTCGCGCCCGCGTTGAGGTGCAAACGCACGTTGTCGCGCATGAACAGCGTGCCGGTCAGGTAATAGCCCGGCGGGAACCAGACTGTGCCGCCGCCGTTCTGAGCGCAATCATCAATCACTTTTTGCAACGCCGCTTGATCCAGCGTGATGCCGTCGCCCTTGGCCCCGCGTTCGCGCACATTGATGGAGTTACCGCGTGGCGGTCGATTGTCACGCTTCTGACGCACTTCACGCTGGCGCGGCAATGCCGCAGCCTTGGCGTCGAAGTCTGTCAGTTTCTGCGCCACCGCGCCGTCATGAACGCTGCCGTCGCCGACTTGCCCGAAGCCGTTGTGCCCCCAAGCCCAGATGACACCGTCACGGTCACGCGCCACAGCGTGATGCATACCGCCAGCCATCTCGACCACGTTGCTAAGCCGCCAGACCCCGGGCGGTGGATTCTGCCAAGTGACCGCACGTCCCGTGGTCACAGGACACAGGACATCGCGGTTGCCGCCACCGGTTCCGCCGGACGCCTGCTCGCCGTACATGCTCCAGCCTGCCGCATGCACATGTCCATCCTTGTCCAACACATAAGTGGCCTCATACCCTGCCGCCACCGCCAGCCCGTTATTGAAAGTCTTCGCCGGCTTGCCGGTCGCCAGCGCGGCAGTCGGCACGCCTATACTGCGCTTGCCCTGAGTCTCCCAAAACCCGCCGCGTCCACCCTCCGGCACCTGTCCGGTACCGTTGTAGCCCCACGCGTAAACCGTGCCGTCCGTCGCCACCGCCACGCTGTGCAGGGCACCCGCCGCGATGGAAACTGCACCAGTGAGCGCCCCCTTGCCGTTCGGCCCGACCGCCGCTTGCGGCGTCGCGCTGTGCGTACCTCTTCCAGTTTTGCCGTTGCCGAGCTGACCATTCCAATTGCTGCCCCACGCGTAAACCGTGCCGTCGTTGCCGAGTGCCAAGCTATGTTGGCCGCCCGCCGCGATCATCTTGATCTGCGTCAGCCCCGGCACGGCCTGCGGCCGGGTTACGGGCTCGCCGGTCTTACGCACACCGTCGCCGAGCTGACCGTGAGAGCGACAGCCCCATGCGTAAACCTGGCCGTCGTGCGCCAAGGCCAGCGAGTGATCCCATCCCGCCGCGACCGCGACGATGTGCTCCAGCCCATCCACGCGCACCGGCTCATAAGATTTTTCACCGATGCCGCACCGCCCGTTGCCGAGTTGGCCTGAATCATTGCGGCCCCAGGCATAGACGTGGCCATCGCGGGTGACCGCCAGCGTGTGCCACGCCGCCGCCACCGCCGTGACGCCATCGAGACCGGCGACAGGGCGCGGACGCAACGCACGTCCCGCATCCGGCTGGCCCAGTTGTCCATAGGCGTTATCGCCCCACGTCCAAACCCGGCCGTCCCTGACCGCCACAGAATGTGTCCAGCCTGCCGCCAACTCTGCCGCCAGCGCACTCCCCGCCATCCCTATGCAAACAATCAGCAGAATGCTCCTCATTGACCTCATTCCTTTCCTCCCAATTTTCCCTGTCTATGAGACTTGCAAAACCCCTTGCATGCAGGTGTGGCACGGGCATCTTGCCCGTGTTTCATGGGCGGGACGCCCATGCCACGGGGGTTTGTAAGCGCCTCCTGTAACTTGAACGTTGAACGTTCGCACTACTACTGTAAGCTGAACAGCGTCCCCAACGGCGGATAGATCTTGCGCACGTAGAGCGTGTAGTTATCAAGGCGCGCATTTTGGGTGGTGAAATGAATCGGATGGAACAGGCCGAAGGCCGTGATCAGCGCCCGCTCCGGCGGCACGGCTTGCGTCGTGCCCGGCTCCAGTACCACGTCGGGTGTGAAGTTAAGCACCGTCCATTCGGCTGTCCGCATGTCCAGCGTGTAGCGCCACCACGGACCGCTACCGCCTGCGGGTATCGCAAGAGCGCTGGTGCCGACCGCATTGGTGAAGTCCTGCGCCATATACCACACGTCGTCAGAGGTGTCCGCCGCCGTGCCGTGTACATCCAGTCGTATCGCCACATGCGCGCTCTGTCCCGTATTGAAACGCGTGTCGAATTTGACCGCCTGTAGCCATGCGAACTCGACCTTGTTGGTCATCTCCTCGGTCCAGAAGATGTAGTTGGTGACGGTCGGCCCCCCGTAATTGTTCAGGTAACCGAGAGAGATTCCGGTTTTTACCGGGAACGATCCCACGGGGGACACATCTTCCTGAAAAGCAGTACTCGCATCCTGAATCCGAGGATTGCTTATATTTGTGGCTGTGGAGTCGCAGTGGCAGGCCCACCCCTCTGATCCCAGTAAACGTCCTCCGCTGTTATCATTCGGGAAGATTTCGCGGTACCAGACTTCTGGCATCTCGCGCCGCAGCGCCTCCAAGTGTTTGTCGATCGTCTCGGCGCTGAACACGCTGCCGTAGATCGCCACCTCATCGATCGAGGCCGGCGAAGGGTACTGCCTACTGTCTGCGTTCCAGATGCAGCCGATGCCGATCTGTGACGGATTGACGGAGTAACGGGCGTTAAAACCGGAAACCGTGTGGTTTGCCAAAGCGTGCGTCAGTGGGCCGCCCGCAGTCAGATCCGCAAAATAAGCGTTGATGACCGTCTGGGTCGTAGCGCCGCTAGCCGTGACATCGAAGGTTGTCACCACGTAATACCAGTGGTTGGTCTCCAACTCATCAGAGAAAGATACGGCAGCCGGATTGCCAACTTGCAAGGTGAACTTGCCGCTGGTATTGATGAGCAGGAAGTAGCCGCGCCGATCGCTGTCATCAGGATGACGCGTTCCGACGACATAGCCGCTGTAAACCTCCGGCTTCCGGTTCGGGCGCAACACGCACTCGACCGTCAGGGCTTCAGGCAAGGTAATCGCGTTGGTCGTGTACCACGCCGCACCGCGCCCGGTACTTTGGTCTAGGGTTACTTTCTCTCCGGTCGCCGCACGACTCAACGCATCAATGCCAGGGCCGTAAGAGACCGGATCCGAAGTGTTTTTCCACGCCAGCAAGTGCAACTCACCCTTGCGGTCGAGCAGATAGCCGTCATGCGAGAGATTGGTTGCCACCCCGCTCGGCCCTTGGTGCGGGCCTTCGAAGGTGTAGTGGTGCATCAGCGACGGGTTTGCGCGCGCCTTGGCGCGCAAGTCAACCACGGCCGCGCCCGCCTGTCCCGCCGTCCACGCGACGGTCAGCGCCGCTACAAGAAACACGCTTCTTTTTTGCACTGTTTTCATGCCGTCGTTTCCTTTCGTGTTTTTCCTCACAGTTTCCACCCTTCGCGATACTGGCGTTTCAGCAGGGCGTTGGCCGATGGCTCATTCGTCACACGCATGTTGGGTCCGTCCCACAGAAGTTTCTTTTGCGCGCGCACGGCGACATTGCCGAGCATACAGACCTCCGAGAGGATGCCGGAGTGATCCACGAAGTTCGAGCCCGGCGCGGGGCCGCCGCGACAGGCGTCGACGAACTCTTTGTAGTGGCCGGGCGAACGCGGGAAAAGTTGCGGGGCCTTGCCGAACTCGCGCATCTTCTTCTCTGGTATGAGGCGGTGGCCCATGATCTTGCCGTTGTCGCCGATGTAAATGACGCCGCCATGGCCGCGGCCGGGCTCCAATTCAGCCGGGCGCGGCGGTTTCAGGCCGCCATCGTACCAGTTTATGGTCACCGGCGGCATGTCGCCGCGCGCGGGAAAATCAAAACGGGCCATGACGCCGAGCGGGTAGGTCGCCGGGTTGAGTTTGGTGGAACTGGCCTCGACGCTGACCGGATGACCGAGGTTCAAGGCTTTGAAGACGGTTGACATCATGTGGCAACCCAGATCGCCCAGCAAGCCAGTGCCGAAGTCCCACCAGTTACGCCAGTGCCAAGGGTGGTAGTCCGGGTGGTAAGGGCGTTCAGGCACAGGCCCCAGCCACAAGTTCCAGTCAAGGCCCTCGGGTACGGGCAGCGTCTCGGTCGGGATGGCTTCGTACAGGGAGTGACGCCAGAAACGGGGGCCGAAAATGACCTGCACTTCGCGCACCGGGCCGATGGCACCGGCGGCGATCAGTTCGCGGGTGACGCGGGCCTCGGTCGAGGCCTGGCCGTGATTGCCGAGCTGCGTGGCGACCCCGGCCTCGCGGGCGGCTTCGGTGACGCGGCGGGTTTCCTCGACCGACCACGCCAGCGGCTTTTCGCAATAAAGGTGCTTGCGCCTACGCAAAACGTCCAGCGCGATCACAGCGTGGGAGTGGTCCGGGGTTGCGATCATCACGGCGTCCACGTCCTCTTTTTCCAAAAGCTCCCGGTAGTCGACGTAGGCGCGACAGCCTTTATATTGTCCGGATGCAGTCTGGTCGGCGTAATGTTTGTCAGCAACGCGGCGGGCCGACTCGCGTCCGCAGACGCGGCTTTCCTTGCCCAATGACCAATTGGTGGAGAGGTAGCCATCGCTTTCCCGGTTGACGTCGCAGACCGCCACCACCTGGATCTCATCGAACTGCAGGAACGCCTCCAAGTTCTGTATTCCCTGCCCACCCATGCCGATGCATGCCAGCGTGGTTTTGGAGTTGGGGCCGACCGTGCCTGCGACGCCTAGCACATGCCGCGGCAGGACAGTGAAAGCGGCGGCCCCACCCGCAACGAAGCTGCGACGCGAGAGAGAAGGCGATGATAGTTTTTTCATAGTACGTAATTGTATATCATAAGGGGTGTCGGTCAAGCGGTTTCACGGTTTTCCCGCGTGCGCGTGGAGTTAACAGTTAGGATTGAGGATTTAGGAGTTTTTACTTCGACACAACGTTCAAATGTGGCACGGGCATCTTGCCCGTGTTTCATGAGCGGGACCGTGCCACGAGGGGGCAAGAGTCTCTCATTTGAAGCATCATTTGAACGCAAACGGAGCCTGAGAAAAACATGCGTTCCTCTTCCACACCTTTCAAGGTGTGGAAATAAGGCCCAGAGAGGAAAAGGGAGCAATAGTGAATAAACCCTAGTAAACATTGGGTTTTTTTGATGGTTCCTTATCTGTTTGACTGTCGTTTTTTACTCCCACACCTTTCAAGGTGTGGGCACAGCAGGAAGGCAATTGCGGAGCATCGGGAGCAAAATCGGCTGGTGTGATCACGCAGTGGCTCGCAATCGTGAGAGTAAAAGCACTGCTCGGTTGTTTTACGTGAAGGCGCAGCCGCGCGACGTGCGGAGTTTGCAGTTAGGATTGAGGATTTAGGAGTTTTTCAACTTCTGCGTTGGGCGTTCAACCTAAATTTTCAACGCTCTTGAGTTTCTGGCATGGCTCGGTTTTTTGATCCGCAGATGACGCAGATTTCGCAGATTTTTTGGGGGATGGTACTGCTCGGTTTTTTCTCACACGAAGACACGAAGGACACGAAGGTTTTTGGGGAGCGAGCATCCTTGCGAGTTACACACACTTAGTCCTGCACACTCGGTCGGTTACACTTAGTCCTCACTCTTAGTCGTCTACACTTAGTCTCAACACCTAGTCGATTGCGCCAGCGACGAAGTGTAGGGACGAAGTGTAACCGACTAAGTGTAAAACGACGAAGTGGAGCGACTTACCTCTTACCTCTTACCTATTACCTCTTCCTTACTCTTCCATCCGGCACTCGGCTTTCGGCGCGCGTTCGCGGACGAGCCCAAGCAGTTTCGAACGTCCCGCCTCGATCTCTTGCGGTGAGTTGATGCCTTTGTTGTGACCGCCTGCGGAAATTACCACCACGTCGGGGTCGTATCCTCGGAGCGTGCCTTGGATGACGCGCCACATCACGTTCTCAAGCTTGTCGCCTTTGAAGCCCATGTCGAAAACCTGCCAGTCTTCGCCGAACTCAGTTGCTTTTGCGCTTGCCGTTTCGTCGCCGAGCAGTACCACGCGTTTCTTGCCCGCCTTGAATTTTTCGAGTCCGCCGCCGTACACGCATCCCTGGCGCAGGATGATGGCGTGTTTGAAGTGCCAGTCGTAGCCGTCGCCGTGCATCACTTCGGTTGGAATGAGCGCGGTGTTCTTCTCGTTCTTGTATTTAGCGGGATCTTCCGCGAGGTGCGATGGATAGTCGAGCGGCGTTTCGATCCAGCCCAGCGTCGTCGCGCACGTCTGGATCGTATCAGCGTGAACGCCCGAAAGGGCGATGTGCGCAACCACCGGGCCTTTGTCCTTCGTCATCGTCACCCACGTGATGCCGTCCATGATGCCGTAGCGGAGGTCGTCCCGTATGACGCCGCGATCAAAGCCGCCGCCGGCCGTGCCGATCATGTAGTACTTCTTCCCGTGACGTGTCGCCGTGCAGTAGTTATGCCAGTCGCCGCAGAACACGGTGTAGTCGTACGTGTTGATCTTGCGCTCGAATTCGAGCCATCGGTCGCTGGTCCAGTCGATGGGCTTGTGCATGAAGAGAAAGCGCCAGCGTGCGTCCTTGTGCTTTTCGATCTCCTCGAGCGCCCACGCGATCTGATTCTCCGGGAGCGGTTCGCGCGGCGGGAAGTAGTCGTGTTTCTCCATCGTATTGAAGCACACGAAGAGACAACCTTTGTAGGTGAAGCTGTAGTAGGTGTTGGTGCCGTGCAGTTCATGCCAGAGGTCGATGGATCTCTGCCGCTCGGGCGTCATACCCGTAAAGCCGGTCCAGATGTCGTGGTTGCCCGCGACATAGAAGAACGGCATATCGAGCTTGCTGATGTATGTTTGAAGCTCGGCCCACTGTTCACGCGCGTTCGGCTTGCCGCCGCATTCGATGAGATCGCCCACCGACATCACGAAGGCGGGCCGGAGCAGGTTGAGAGTGTCCATCGCCTTGCCGAACACGCCCTTGCGTTCGCCGCCCGTGCGGTCCGGTAGCACCGCGAAATGGAACTCCTGAGGATCATCAAGGAATGCTTCGCCTGTCCATGGCTTCACCCCAGAGAGCGTGTGCTGGAAATCGGCGCCGATCACCAGAGATGCCATCAATACAAAAACTGCCGTATACTTCATGTCTTCACCCCGTGATTGCCACCAAAGTTTGCGTAAAACATTAGCCGTAGGCTAGCGGGGACAGCGTACGCCTATTATCCCTACGCCTGAGGGGCTTTCAACTCTTGGATCACTGCGTGCAAATTGTCGAAGAGTGTGTCGAGCTGGTCACACGGCACGGATGAGAAGGCGATGCGGATCAAGCCCATCAGCACGATGACGCCAGTGCTGCGTGTAGCGAGCAGGTGCTTGCGCACCGCTTCGGCATCGATGCCCAGCGGCTTGATGCACATGAAGTATCCGGAGTTGAAGGGCATCGGGACGAAGGAGTGCGCGTACTCTGGATGTGCGGCAAAGATCGCCTTGATGCGGTCATAGCGTCGCTTGAGCGTGTTAAACTTCTCCTGCTTCTGCACGGCGTACGCGGAATTGCGGTAGGCGTTCAGCAACAGGCTCTGTCCGATGTTGGTGACGCTGGAGATCGAACCGCGCACCACGCCGGCGGCTTTGGCTTCAAGCGCTTTGTACTGTGCCGGGGTCGCGTCTTTGCAACCAAAAGTCATGAAGCCCACGCGAAGGCCCCACACGTAGTCCTCCTTGGTCGGGCCATCAAGCTTGACCGCCAGCAAGTTGGGGTGCAGGTCGCAGAGGACAGAGAAGAGCGACTCCTTGCTGACGCCCTCCTCATACACGAGACCGAAGTAGGCGTCGTCCAGAATGGTCACTACGCGCTTACCGGCCTCAGCGGCGCGTTGCAGCGCGGCGCAGATCGCCTTGGCATCGCTCTCGGTTGCGGTGTAGCCGGTCGGGTTGTTGGGGAAGTTGAGGATCACGATTTTTTTGTCACCGGGCGTCAGCAACAGGCGCTCCATGCCTGCCACATTAAAGCGGTCGCCCTCGAACATCGGGAAGGGCGTGAGCGTGCCGCTGCACGCTTCTTCGAGCAGCAACTCGTAATTGTCCCAGTAGAGATCGGGCAGGATCAGGGATTCGCCGGGATCGACGAAAAGATATCCAGCGACGCCGATGCCGTGGGTCAACGCATGCGTGACAATCGGCAGACTGAAACTCTTGTCGACCAGCGAGGGGTTCTTGGTCCGCAGCATGTCGCGCCAAGCTTCACGCAGTTCCGGCAGGCCGAAACTCGGCGCATAAAGATAGGCGGTGGAGGGCAGATTGACCAGCCCTTCGAGACACTCGAGACAGAGCGGAGTACCGTCCTCTTCGAAGGCGGTGCCGATGGTGGCATTGATGGCGGCACCTCTGGCCTCGGCACTTTGGCCGAGAATACCGCGTGACGGGAAGAAGGCGCGCTGCCCTTTGACCGAGAGCATACTGAAAAGAGAACTACCGTCCGCCTGCAAATCAGCATTTAGGGCTTGCGCCAATACATGAGCCTGTTCCGTCATATCATTCCCTCTTAAATTCGCACATTCTCCCGTCGTTGCGCCCTACTATAACACAACCTGTTGCGCGCGTGAAACGCGAAAGTGTGATTGCGTAATCGGTGTTTACTTCCCTATCACCCCTGATTTATGATGGAAACGATTTAACGGAATACCCATGACCTCTTTTTTTCAACGTTTGGCCGAACGCCGCCGTTTTGGCATGCGGCCCGGGCTCGACACGATCAACCGCCTGACCGAACGCCTCGGTCATCCGGAGCGTGATCTGGCGGTCATCCATATCGCCGGCACGAACGGCAAAGGCGCAGTCGCCGCGCTCTGTGAATCGGTCTTGCGTGCCGCCGGTTATCCGGTCGCCCGCTATACCTCGCCGCATCTGGTGCGCGTGCATGAGCGTTATCTGCTCAACGGCGTGCCAGTCGAGGATGCCATGCTGGAGGCCGCCTCGCGCGAAGTCGAAGAGGCCGTGCTCGCGCTGGAAGCGACGCCGGGAGCGCCTGAAGCCACCTTCTTTGAGTGCCTGACTGCCGTTGCGTTCGTCCTGTTCCGGCAGGCGGGCATTCGGCTGGCTGTGCTGGAAACCGGACTGGGCGGACGGCTCGACGCCACCAACATCGTCACGCCGCTGGTTTCGGTGATTACGCGCATCGGGCTGGACCACTGCGATTGGCTGGGCGACACCCTTGAGCAGATCGCGGCCGAAAAGGCCGGTATCATCAAACCCGGACGCCCGGTGGTCTGCGCGGCAATGCCCGATGAGGCGCGTGCCGTGATCGCGGCCACCGCCGTGCGGCAAGGCGCACATTGTATTGACGCCGCCGACGCGGTCTCGGTCGCGGTTTCGCACAGCACGCTGGCGGGACAAACCCTGACGATCAGCACGCAGGAGCGCACCCTGCCGCCGACTCACGTGCCGCTCGCGGGAGCCTTTCAGGTTGAAAACGTCTGTACAGCCGTCGCGGCACTCGAGGCCGTCGTGGCCTGTGGCTTGACTGTACCCGATACCGCATTCGTCACCGGCCTTGGCTCGGTCTGCTGGCCCGGACGATTTCAGTTGGTGGCGGATGACCCGCCTGTGATTGTCGATGGCGCGCACAATCCCGACGGTGCGCGTGCCGTGCGTCAAGCGTTGAAAAGCTGCAAGGTCAAAGCACCGGTCGCACTGGTCGCGGGTTTCTGCGGCGACAAAGACGCGCTCGCCCATCTGCGTATTCTCGCTCCGGTGGTCAAGTGCGCGTGGGGCGTGGCCACCTCGAATCCGCGCTCGTTGAGTGCCGACCAGACTGCCGGCCTGTTGCGTATGGCGGGCATTGATGCAGTGGCGTCCTCATCAGATGTACGCGCAGCGCTCGACGCGGCCCGCGCCTGGGCGCGCGCCAACAACGGCGTGGCGCTGGTGTGTGGGTCACTCTTTTTAGCTGGCGATGCGTTGACGGCGCTGGATGCCTATCCGTGGCCGGTCACGCGCCGCGACGACAATGAATGGCTTACTAACCCGGCCACAAATTATGCTGCAACTCTGGACAGCGCCCACAGCGTTCAAGTGGAACCATGAAACATGAACAAATCTGCCTCAATTGAAGTGATCGCGCGTGGTGTCTGCATCGTGGACGGCCACATTCTGCTCTGCCACGGCAAGTGCTCCACGCTCACCTATCTGCCGGGGGGCCACATTGAGTTCCGCGAGACCGCGCGGCAGGCGCTCGAACGTGAAATCGCCGAAGAGCTGGGGCGGGCGTCGACAGCCGGCCGCTTTCTCGGCTGTTGCGAACACGCCTTCCTGCAGAACGGCGAGCCTCACGCCGAGATCAATCTGGTGTTCGAACTCGCCATTCCGGGGCTTGCGCCCGGTGCGCCGGTGGAGGCCGCCGAGGCGTGGATCGGCTTCCGCTGGCAACCGCTGGATGAACTACGCGCGGCACGGATGGAGCCCGCAGTGTTGTGCGATGCACTCGCCGTCTGGCTGCAACACCCCGGCGGGCATGTCGTTTCAGGCGACGCGTGGGTGCCCTAAGTCCTTACAGCTCTTTGATCCGAACGTTGCGGAAGTAGATCGCGGCGTTGCCGTGCTTCCCTTGCAGGCCGATGCGTCCCTTTGTGGGCAGCTCGGCCCACGGACGGCTCAGCCACGGAGGGATGTCGCTGCCATCGGGATTCTTCTTGGCTGACGTCCAGGCCGACAGGTCGGTATCTACCGTGATCTCCTCATTGACGAGTACCTTGACGCGCTTGCCCTGCGCGGTGATTGTCATGCGGTTCCATTCGCCGGCCGGCTTCGCGTTGTTGACCTTGGGCGGCAGATGTCCGTAGAGGCCGCCGTTTCTGGCGAAAGGCTGTTCTTTGCCCCAGTGCGGGTGATTGTCGTCGAGGATCTGAATCTCGACAGTGTTGGGAATCCAGTTCGCCATATCGCTGCAATAGATCAGCACGCCGCTATTGGCCGCAGGATCGCAGCGGTATTCAACATCGAGCATGAAGTTTTCATAATCGCGGTCGGTCCAGATCGCTTCGTCCTTGTTGGCGGTCAGATGGCCTTGTGCATCGTAGAACCAGACGCCCTTGGTGAATACCGCGTTGCTGAGGTTCAGGTCGAAGAGCGAACGCCAGTTCCGCGAATCCGGATGCGCGCTCGGCGCAATCTGGACCGTCCCCGACGCACAAGCCGCAGTACCCGCAGATACGCACGTACTCGCCGAATCGCACGCTGCCGATTTGTCCCGTGAAAACATCGAGCATCCCGCCGTTACCATCACGCTGCCCGCCATCATCCACACAACTGCTTTCATAATGTCTCCTTCAAGGTTTGTCGATCAACCCGGCCTCAAGCTTACGAAATCCCCAATCCCCAATTCAAGGAGGATTTGGGCTTATTGGAGCGTGAGCAGGGTGCCGCTCTTGTCGCGCGATACTGTGAGCGTGCCGGTGCCGGCGAAGCGCGTGTCGTCCACATACCGCGCACCGGAGCCGGACGCGCCCCAAGTGCCCGCGCGCTTCTGCGTGCTGCCGAACCACAGCGTATCTACCGTGACGTTGATGCCGCTCGAAAGATGGATCACGCCGGTGCTGTCGGTCGGGAACGTGACGGCCACGGCCGGTGTGAGCGCGGCGTTGTTCTGCAGTTCCAATGTTCCGCCCGCCACAGTGACGGCAGTGCAGGAGGCACCGACTGAGCCGCCGCTTGCGTTGAGGCGCAACACGCCGTTGCTGACGATGAACGCGCCGCTGGTATAGTTGGTTTGGCCGATATTGAGCAGACCGCTGCCAGCCTGCACCACAGTGACCGCGCCGCGGAAATCGCTGTTACGTTTGCTGAACGCATTGGTCGCAGCGCCACCGAAGATCAGGGTTGCCGGTAGAGCACTGGTGATGCACTGGCATCCGGCCTGATTGTCGGGGAAGGTACTGTAGTGGTTCTCGATGAAATGCGTGATGGTTTGCGAATGGCCATTCAGGTCGAAATAGGCTTTGTTCCCCGTATTGCTGTCGCCCTTGCCCATGTTCACCGTAACGGTACGCGGTAGAGCTTCATCTGCGCCGAGACGCAGGACGCCTTCGGCGATCTGGAAGGTACCCATCACATTGTTGGTGGAGTTGAGCACGAGGGTACCGATGTTGTTACGGGCCACCGACTGGCCGGGCAGATCGATTCTGCTGTTGCAAAAGATGGTGCCGCTCTCGCGGAATTGGATGCCGGCGTCGCCGCGGATCACAGCGTCGGTGCCGGGCGTGCCGATGATCAGGTTGCCGCCTTTTTGATTGCAATTGATAAAGGCGAGTGAGCCGGGCGCGGTCACGATGTCGCCGTCCCACGTCGCGGTGCCGGACGCACTTGCGAAGGCCAGCGAGGCGCGTCCACTGCCCGCCAGGGTGAGCGTCTCGCCAGTGACGGTGATATCGGGATCGAGGACCACACGGTTATGGTTAGAGGCGTGTCCGCCGATCACCGTTGTGCCGGCATCGGTGGAACCCAGCGCGAGGTTGTGGCAGACCGTGATGTCGTGCCAGGCTTCATCATTAACACCGACGACGGTCTCACCACCATAGGTGTTCGCCCCCCGCAGCCAGGCCTTGCCTTGCACGATCAACGAGACCGCCTCGCCACTGATGGTGGAGTCTGCGCTTTGTTGAAGCACGGCAGTCCTTCCGATGGTGAGCGAAGAGGCGCTGAGCGAGCCGTTCAGATTTAAGGTGCCGGCTTCCACGGCGGTTGCACCGCTGTGGGTGTGGAGCCCCGTCAGCGTGAGCGCGGCGGTGCCGCGTTTCACCAGCCACGCGCTACCGGACAAACCGGCACTGCCGCTGGCGCTCAGCGTGTAGGCGTTGTTGGCGGCGTCGATGATGACAGAGTTGGGGACTACGGGTGACGGGATGGTGATGGGTGCCGCCGCCGCGCCAGAATCATCGAAGATCACATTGAGTCCATCCGCGTAAAGCGTGCCTGCGGGAGACCAGTTGTCGGTGGTGAAGTCCCAGAAGCTGGACGTGGCACCGGTCCAGGTGATGTCGGTGGTCGTGCCGGCTGGTACTACGGTGATCGTCAATGCGGCGTCGCCGACCGTGAAGATGATGTTGGGATAGGCTTGATGCAGTACGAAGATGCCCGAGCGCGAGGCGTAGGTGGCCAGCGTATAGGTGCCGGCGGGCAGACCTTCGGCCGGAAGATTCAGCACAATGGAGACGGGTGCTATGGCGTTGCAGGCACCGGCCACGGCCAGTGCGTCCGAGGGACCGTTCGCGGGAGCTTGCATGTCGAATACAAGTGTGGCTCCATCCAGTTGCACCGAGGCGAGCGCGAGCGTGCCGGTGGCGGTCAGGCAGCCCGGATCGAGGGTAGCGCCGGTTACGGCCGAAACCGCGCCATGCACGGTGCCTGTGCCGCCGAGTGTGGCGCCGCTAGAGACGCTGACCGCGCTGGCAGCGGCGGTGGTGCCATCGATCAGGAGTGTGCCTTCTGTGACACTGGTTTCGCCGGTGTAGCTGTTTGCGCCAGTGAACCGCCAAGTGCTGGTCCCCTGCTTGATGATACGCAGTCCGGCCGGAAGGGCTGAAGCCATTACGCCATCACCTGCGCCGGAGAGCCAGAGCGGGATTGCGGAGCCAACGGGTTGTTTGGTTCCAACGATGGTGGAGACCGCACCGTTGAAGGTGAGTGTGGTGCCGGCGGTGATGTTTTCGAGACGGCCGCCATGTGAGAGTTGCGAAGACTGAAAACGGAGGTTGCGGTTACATGCGGCATCCGTGTCGCCGATGTAGCGCAGGCAGCCGGTGGTCTCCCACCCGGTTTGGCCGAAAATGATCAGGTTGCCTCTGCCGATGGAGCAGGACGTGCCCGAGTCCGCCAGCGTGACGGCGACGATCGTGCCGTCGGAGATGTTCAGAACGCCGGGGAATGTGTTGGCGGGATCATTGAGGTATACGGTGCCGGGTTCAGTGCGGCTGAAGCCTGCGGTATTGGTGACTGGGCCGTTAATGATGAATGCGCGCGAACCACGGATGACGG
>Ga0209407_1001481_pt1 | contig 24489 bp, 19 predicted proteins | sample AD_JPNHG3_MetaG_FD_184410 | JGI IMG/M metagenome (GOLD analysis project Ga0209407, IMG submission 184410) | Active sludge microbial communities of municipal wastewater-treating anaerobic digesters from Japan - AD_JPNHG3_MetaG (SPAdes) (version 2) | ecosystem: Engineered > Bioreactor > Anaerobic... | reverse complement strand
CTGGTTGATCATCATCTGGATCTTCTTCAACTGGTTTGTTGCAACCTATGAATACGAACAACAGTGTTAGTACTAGCAAAAATGCTATCCATTTTTTCATTTCATTCCTCCTGTTTTTTTGTCGTTATGCTACTATCAAGTTAATATAACCTTTCGCATTCCGCAATTATTCTATCATTTTCTCCTATTCTATGCAAGTGTTTTCAAAAAAAACTACTATTATCCATTATGTCATAATGTGAAATCAAAAAAAGTCATCTTTTTATAGATGACTTTCTAGTAGATCCTATTTATTATCCATATATAGCGATGAAATCAGCATTTAATTGATCAATAATAGTTTCTATTGCTTGACTTACATCGGTATTATTCAAAACTGCATTCATGATGGTTGTTGCTGGTACTCCTGAATAATTTAATTTGAAACCATCAAAAATCGGGTCAAACAATACTTTTTCTGCTGTATAGAATAATACTGCTTCTATTGAATTTTGATCGTCTAATCTAGCTTCTAAGCTTTGTCTTTTTGTTGCTTCCGCATCAAAAGTAGGATCTTTCTTTTGATTTAATGTTGTATTGATAAACATATCAATAACAGCGCGATAAACTCCTTCATAAGTAACTCCAGCAGGATAGTTCGTCTCACGACCTTCTGCCATCATATGAACAGAATCACCAACACCGTTGATATATGTTTTTGTAACGGCAATGTTATCCGGTCTTGGGAAAGGAACATAACCATATTCTGTATTACCCTCACCCCATAAATTTGCTGGCCAACGGTTAGATGCCATAACAAACCAATATTCTCCTGGTTGGAAAATTGCTCTTCCTTCTTGGAAACTAGCTACTTTTTGGTCATAGTCTATTGCTTTATCCCAAGCTCCTCCACTCATAACATTTTGTAATGCTTTAACTGCATCTAATGAATAAGTATGAGTTAAATTCAATTTTAGTGAAATATGGTCAGCAAGTTTTACACCACCTGCCTGTACCATTCCTGCCCACATCAATTGTGGCGCACCTGACATTACCCAGTTATTGGCTGGCAACAATGATTGTGCATTTAAACACCATTCAACATAGCGACTATAAGTCCAATTTCCTTCATTGAAAATTTCAGCTGGTGATTGTAAATTGTACTTCTTAATCATTCCATAGTTGTAAAATAAGCCATCAATAACATAGATTTTTGTATCAGAAATTCCTGTTGTGGCAATATATAATTTTTGCTTGTATGTTCCCACTTGACGTTGGAACGCTTCAATTTGACCTCGTCCATAACGGTCAAAGAATTCAGTAGTATCATGTGCTGCATTGCCATTGACAAATGTTGGTAACCATTCAGCTGAAACAACATAAAAATCAGCTTGTGGTGTTCCTGCAGCCGCTTGAGCGTTAATCCAATTATATCGTTCCGCTCCCCATGGTGCTGAATCAGGATATGCTACAATCTTAATTGTACAATTATATAATGTTTGTACATCAGTCCAAGCTTGCTGTTTAGCCATTTTATCACTTGCAGCGTATTTGTCAGTAAACGGATTGGTTGTTTCTAATTCTGATGAAGCATTCATGATAGATATTACATATCCTTGTAAATCAGGATAAGTAAGATTTTCTGTCTCATCTGGTTTTACTGATACTTTAAAATAATCACTTTGAACACTAGTATCTACTGTAGATATCGCATAAATATATGTTGTTCCTTCTGAAATTCCTGTTAATACCCCTCTTGAATCAATCGTGGCAACTTCCTCTTTACGAGAATGCCAAGTTACACTTTGATCAACACCTTCTGGATAAACAGAAGCCGTATATCTTGTTGGATATCCTACTGTTACTGAACTTAATCCATCAATAACAATACTCGTTGGTTTTATAACCGGAACGTCTGGATTTTCTGTACTAGCAGCTTTTACAGTGATAACACGCTCTGCTTTAATCGCTGTGTTTTCTACCGATGTTGCTGTGATTGTTACTGTTCCTTCAGCAACTCCTGTTACTTTACCCTTTGCATCTACTGTCGCTATTGCTGTATCACTTGATGTAAAGGTTGCTTCGTTACTTGCTCCGCTAGGTAGGGCTGTAACTCCTAACATAATTGTTTTTCCTACCTCTACTTCATTTCTTCCGGTTAGTGCTATTGATGTTACTGCAATATGTACTGCATTTACCGTTACTTCAAAAGTAGCCTTTATGCTCGACTTTGCTTTGCTCGTTACCGTGATGGTTGCTGTTCCTGCAGCTTGTGCTGTTAAGCCTCCTGCTGAGTCTACTTTTACCACTGCTTCATTACTTGATTTCCAAGTTACACTCTTATTTGTTGTATCACTTGGAGTGATTTCAATTTCTAATGTTTGTGTATCACCCACATCCATTGTTGCTACACCATTCTTTATCGTGATGGCTGTTGGTAATACATCTACTACTACTGGTTGATCATCATCTGGATCTTCTTCAACTGGTTTGTTACAACCTATGAATACGAACAACAGTGTTAGTACTAGCAAAAATGCTATCCATTTTTTCATTTCATTCCTCCTTAAAATGTAAATCTTGACGAGCTTTCTCTTTTGAGTTTTGCTCTTTTTATACTCTATAATTCTTATCATAGTGAAAACGATTTATCAAGATTTTTCTTTTATATCAAATAAAAATGTTGGTTTTCACCAACATTAACTATCTTTATCATCGTAACTGTCTTCTTCATCATCTTCTGCATCAATCTCATAAGTTTTATTTTCTCTGTCGTCTTCATCATCTTCGTCATAATATCCACCGGAGCGCAATTCTTCTTCGATTTCGTCAGTAGCTTCTTCATCATCTTCGTCTTCGATATCTTCCTCGTTTTGTTCACCAGCAATATTGTATTCTATTTCATCGCTCAATTCATTTTTGATTACGTCTTCATCATCACTATAGATGTCTTCTGCGTAATTTCCTTCTTTATCAAGAAAACTAGATGGTCGACGGTTTTTCAAATCCCAAAGTTTTACCCCCTTTTTTTCACTACAACAAATGAACAGACCGCTTAGCATAAAATCCATCTGGAATTGTGTTCGATATTTATGTTCATCTTCAGGTTTAATTCCTTTAATTTCAAAAACTTCTTTACATATTTTAGCCAGAGGTTGTTCTTTTCTTTTTGATTTCATGACTCGGAAAGCAATTTCTATTAGCGAATCATTATTATTGTTATTCATTTGTTTCCCTCCATTTAATATTCGTATTATACACCCTTTATCTTTGTTTTTCAAGTGGTTTATTTCTTATTTTTTTGAGCAACGCTTGCAACAATTTCTTTGTAAGCAATCAAATCAGTTCTATCAATATTTAATGGCGTTATCGCTATATAGTTATGGTTGATGGCATAAACATCTCCATCAACATTTTTCTCTTCCAAATCGAAACGAGGTTTCCCTCTTTGAAAATATTCCCCATTCTCATAAACAAAATGAGAGTCATAATGTGTATATCCCTGCTTTGCAATCTTAATTCCTTCTACTTTACGGGGAAAATTAACATTTAAAACATTTGTTTTTTCTAATAATTTGTTTGAAAAAATATATTCCATAACGATATCAAAATAAGCAATTACACCTTCATACCCTTGATAATGACTAGAAAAAGCTATTCCCTTTTTCCCAACCAAAGCTCCTTCGCTAGCTCCCGCCACTGTTCCTGAATAAAAAATATCGTCTCCCAGATTAAACCCACAATTAATTCCAGAAAAAACAATATCAAAGTCTTCTCGCAATCCATAGGCTGTGTAGCGGACGCAATCCGCTGGTGTTGAATCAACGGTGTATGTTTTTACACCAGGAAAAATATTGCTTTCAGCAATTTTAATTCCCCTTCGAACACAAATAGAATGGCTGTTTGCACTTTGCTCATATAGTGGTGCCACAACAAAAATATCTCCATATTTTTTTGCTTTCTCAACTAATATTTTTAGTCCTTCTGATTGAATTCCATCATCATTAGTAATTAATATTCTCATAACCAACCTTCTTCACTAGCTTTAAATTTTTTTAAAACTTCATCAGCATCTTTTACTAATTGTTTTATTTCTCTACCATTATAAACAACTGCTCCCGAGGCGTTTGCATGCCCGCCACCACGATATTTATTTGCTAACTTGTCAATTGCAACGAAACGCGAACGAATTCTTACACGAATAGTTTTATCCTTTTGCTCGACAAAAATAATCCATATCAAACTGTCTTTTACCGAATCAAGGCTATTGACCAAAGCCGCTGCATCTTCTGGTGAAATGTTATATTTTTTCTGCATTTTATTTGTAACATATACATAAAGAACACCATTTGGTGTTGATTTAAATTTTCTAAAAACGTCGCCTTGTAATTTAAGAGAGGCAATATCTTTCAGATATAGATTTGCATAGATTTTTTCTAAATCCAAGTCATAATCTAATAGGATTGCTGAAAGTCTTAAAACTTTTGCGGAAACACCTCGATATCTAAACCTTCCCGTGTCCGTTGCTATTCCTACGTATAAGGCCTGTGCTGCCTTTTGATTCATTTGAAGAATATCCCTATTTTCCTCATATAACTCTGTAATAATACAGGCTGTCGCTGGCATATCTTCATCGACATAATTGATTGTACCAAAATCTTCAACTCTTATATGATGGTCTATTTTTATGATTTCTTTTCCTGATTTATAATAAGGATTGTCGATGCGATCGCTATTTGCTGTATCAACAACAATCACTAAAGCATCTTTGTATTCTTCTTCTGGTAGTTTTTCATCTTCTAAAGATAAAAAACTCAAGTACTCTGCTGTTTGATACCCTATACTATAAATTTTTTTGTCCGGAAAACTAATTCTTAAAATCTCTCTTAATCCTATCGTAGAACCCATGCAATCACCATCTGGTCGAACATGACGACAGATAATAATTTTTTCATAAGCGATTATTTTATTTAAAATTTGTTTTCTAATTTCTTTATTTTCCATAGTTTTCCTCTAAGATGAGATTGTCTAAATCTTCTAGCATTTGATCCGCTTCTTCAAACGATTTTAAGCTAGCTCCACTTGCTCCCTTATGACCTCCACCGCCATACTTTGTTGCGATGGTGTTAATATTATATTTATTTGATCTTATTTCTGCAACCACAACATTATTTTCTTCATCTTCTGTAAAATTAACCCAAATATCAATTCCTTTAATTCCTGCCATTGTATTAACCATTGTTCGTGAAACAGAGTAGAAGTCAATTCCCAAATTTTTTAAATCTTCTTTCGTTGTTTTGATATAAGCAACGTTATTTTTTGTTAATTGAAACCGAAGAACAAAATTCGCTCTCAAACGCACCGTTTCTAAATCGTCAGAATATAAATTGTTATATACCTCTGTCATGTTGAATTTTGTTTCTAATAATTTAGCCGCTGTCAAGAATGTTCTAGAAGTTGTTGATTCATAACGAAAACGACCGCTGTCAGTTACGATTCCTGTATATAATGCTTTTGCCGCACTTTCTGTCATTTTTAATTTCATCTTGAAAATAATATCAGCAACTAACCCTGCACAACTTTCATATTCAGTATCTACTATTGCTATATCTCCATAGGATTCTTTATAAATATGGTGATCTATTTTAATTATATATTTTGCCATTTTATATCGATCATCGCTTATCATAAACGCTTCTGAGGTATCAAGAATAAACACTAAAGCATCTTTGTAAAGTTTATCTTCAATAACATCCATTTCGCCAATGAAATTATATCTTTCCGTTTGATCTCCAACAGCAAACACTTTTTTTCGCGGAAACGTTGCTTTAATCGCTTCCTTCAAGCCGATTTGGCTACCTAGTGCATCACCATCTGGCCGCAAGTGGCGTTGTATGATGATTGTATCATGTTCTTTTATTGCTTTTAATACTTTATTGAACATAATTATCTCCTTCTCGTCAATACAACATTATATCATAGAGCGCTTATTTTTAAAACTTTTTTCGTTTTTCTTTTTAAGTCTATTCAAATTGTATATATTGAATTAATTTATTTGCTAGAATTCCAATAATAATACTCGTTATCAGTGACACCAACAACAGAATCGCTCCGTAACTGATGACTATTTCGCCTAATTGATATAGAAATGCCACCACCAATAACTGTGTCACAATATGTAGCACTCCACCTACAACACTAATTCCTACTGCTGTTACTCTATCCTTCAATTGCTTATGCAATAAATACATTCCTAAAAAACTAACGAGGGAAGCACTAAAACTTATAATGAATGTTACGGGACTTCCTAAAATGAGTCCTACTAAAAAAGATTTCATGATAACAAGTAAAAGTGTTCGCTTAAAATCTTGTTTATAAATTGAAAAGAGAACAATAATATTCGCAAGTCCTATTTTTGCTGTTGGCAAAAATGAAAAAGCGATTCGCGATATAAGACCATCAATATAAGATAGGATTGTCGCTAGCGCAACCAAGATTGCTAGTAGTATGATTTCCCGGGTTTTCTTTTTTCTTGCCATCATTTTCTTAACCTCTGATACATTTTATCACATTTATTGCTTTTTATAATAACATTTTATATAATAATTACAAACAGGAGGAAACGATATGTGTATATTTTGTAAAATCGTAAACGGAGAAATTCCTGCTTATAAAGTCTATGAGGATTCTGACTTTCTCGCTTTTTTAGATATCTCTCAAGCGACTATCGGTCATGTTTTAGTAATCCCTAAGGTTCACCGCGAAACAATCGTTGATTTAGAGGAAGAAAATAAAATTTTTGCCGTTGTAATAAAACTAGCAAAAGCTATCAAAACTTTACCACAAGTAGAAGGTATTAATATTTTAAGTAATAATGGCCCTGTTGCTGGACAAACCATCAATCATTTTCACATTCATATTATCCCTCGCTATATAGATGACCAAATGCAAATTAAATTTAGCGAGAACAAATTAAGTCCAGAAAAAATGACATTATTATCTAATCAAATCAAAAAAAAGAGCAGCGTTTAACTGCTTTTTTTATAATACATAAGTGATAAACAACAACCAACTAATATTTGATGCAAGTCCTATTGCGGCAACAATAATTGTGATAGTTGATAGTTTGTGTTTATGTTTTATGCTTTCTATCACTGTGAAAATCAAAACGAGTAATCCTAAAATAATTCCACTAATAATCAATGTTTTATTAAGGGGAATTAACGATATAATTACTGAGAAAAAGCCTATTAATAAGCCTATTTTCCCTGGAATCTTTGCAGATGGCAGATTTTGTTGTTTCTTAGTTTCTGCTTCTTCTAATTTTGGTGTTGTTCTAAAACCACAATAAGGACAATAGTTTGCTGTTTCTGAAATTTCTGCGTTACAATTCTTACAAATCATCTTATTACCTCTTACTATATTCTCTCGTTAATTTCTCGAAAAAACTTACCCCTTTGGCTAGTGAATTAAGTGAAACATATTCATTATTAGTTTTACGATTAATCTTAGCGTTATGAGAGTAATAAAGGGGTGAAAATCTTATTACATTATCGCTAACTCGGTCATATTCGCGATTTTCTGATATTGAAGTAATAATCCATGGTGCAATGTAAATATCATCGAAATTATCTTTTATTACTTTAGTCACAGTTTTATATGCCTTCGTCTTTGTGCTGGTAATTCTTGTTCCTTCTTTGCTGGCAATCATCTCATATTCCACGCTATATTTCAACATATACTTATCAATAGCACACAACACTTCCGCAACATTGTCATGGTTAGCTAATTCAAAAACGACATCCACATAATAATCGTTATCATTTTCTAACATCTCACCTACTCGTGCCTGAGTCTTTAAAACTCGTGAAAGTTCAACTTGGTCATTATCTAAAAATCGTTTTATTAGACCACGAAAAACAAGCGAATTGCTATAAATGATTCGATTAGAAAAAGTCATATCTCGAGCGATGGCTTTGATTGTCATCCGGGTTTGTTTGTCAATTTTTGCTTTGAATATTTGACTACTAGAAATCTCAAAAATAAAGTTTTGAAGTCTCGCTCCCCCCTTGGCAGCTTTACTCGTCTTAAAACGGAATGTTACTTCTCCTGTAACACCAATACCGATAAAAGCATAATGACTTCTTAATCCTGAAGAAATGGGATCCATAATTCCGCTTCCTTCTTCAATAATCAAATCGAAAAACTTACCTTCACGCAAGAACTTGTCAATGATTTTATCTTCTCCTTCGCGGCTATCTTCATCGTCTTTTGTCATAACTATTGTCAAGTTATTATTGAGAACTTTATCTTCTCTTAAAACATTTTCAATCGCTTCAAGGATAACAAACAATAAAGCTTTGGCGTCATAAGTTCCACTACCATATAAGTGCTTTTGTGTCATATATGGTTCTTCTAATATAATTTTGCTATCTATATGTGTGGCATATAAAATATTAGGGGCCCCTTCTGTTTTTCTTTTATACGTAAAAACAGCATTACCATCTATTCTTTCTTTGTCGAAATTCTGATGAATTAAGGGGTACTCTTTTTTTAATTTTTCACGGAATTCATGATATTGTTCTGCCGTTTCATTGCTTGTTGTTGCAATTTTCACCAATTCTTCTAATTTCTTCCCATAACTAAAACGAACATTTTTATCAACATCGTTTTTAGGCAATATTTTTATGTCTTTGTTGCGCAAAATTAGTGCTTTTATTAAACATATAAATAAGATTACTAAAATTACACAAAGCACTATTGATGTAACTATTCCTATGTCCCTAAAAAAATTTAAAAACATATATTTCTCCCCTTTTGGTAACACTTATTATACTAGTTTAACATAATTATGTCAAATATCTTATCACACAAACAAAAGACGAGATTGGTCTTAAATCTCGTCTTTTATATATCGTATTTAGAAATGATTTCTGCTGGTGTTTTTCTTAAAAGTTTTCCTATTGGTAGTAATCCTACTGCAAAGTTAACTGCCCAAATAAACACCAAGGCAAGGATTGCCAAAAACCAATTGTAACTAATAAATGATGAAAAAATTAATTTTTTTGAGAGCTTACTCAAAATAATTGATCCTAAAACATATCCTATCATCGAACTAACCAACGTGAGCAATAAAACTTCCGAAACAAAAGTTTTATAAACATCCACTTTTTTAATTCCCAAAGCACGATAAACACCAATCTCGTAGATTCTTGTTATCAACCTTGAACGCATTAAAAAGTATAAAAAGATTAGCGATGTTACTACCATAATGATAGAGAAAATCAATAATGTTGTTGTTGTCCTTGTTTTCGCCGCCATATAACTTTCAAAATCGTTTTGATAATTATCAACAAAAACCAAGGATTTCTCTTCCAAGTATTGCTTTGCTCGTTCTTTGTCATCAGTTAGAAAAGAAACAGTTCCTGCTGAAGAGTAGATATCTAAAATCATAGATTCGACATTTTCTACAACAACTAATGCTCCATTCTTTGCTTCATATGTGCCAACAATCGTATATTCAACTTGGTCATCAATGGAAAATTTAATTTTATCTTTATTACCTGTTAAGCTATTTTTAACTGCTTCGTAATAGTCATCTCGAAGGAGGATTTCTTTATCTTTTAATTCAAGCCCTTTTGTTGTGTGTGTGCTTCCTGTGAGAGTTTTATATTCAGCAATATCTAAATTATTTAAATAATTTACTATATATAAACTTGTTGTTGGAAAATCAACCTTTCCTCCCACCGAATACAATTTATTATAAATTTTTAAATTTTGAATTGCCAGCAAGTTTATTAAGTCATCATCTGCATAAATATTAGGATTATTTGTATCAGTTATTCCTACTATTTTACCAATATCTACTCCCGATTTTGTGCAAGTCAACCCTAAATATTTTTTATAGTCTTCTTTTTTGCTTACACTTCCCCCTGCTTGAAGAAGCATATTATAACCAAAGATATCCTTTGCAGTGAGATTATCAATAATCCATTTATCAATAACAATTCCTTCCTCGCCTTCCAATTGATAAATATAATCTTTTTCTTTCAACAATTCTTGAGAAACCGTATTATAAGAATATACATGAAACATTGTATCTGTTGTCTGTTCATAAAGATCAAATCTAAACGAATCTATTGTTTGACCATATCCGCCACTGTAAAACCGTTTTATTTCTAATTCTGTTTGCATTTCAAGAAGTTCCCAAATAGTTAATTTTTTATCGGAAACGACTTCTACCATTCGTCGATCACTATTTAAAAATTCCCCCTCATTAACTTCGGTTGCTTTTGAAAATGTAGCAAAAGAAAGCACTACTAGTATCGCCGACAAAAACATTGTGAATAGCAATAATTTTTGTTTGGCTTGTAAGGTATTTAGGTATGAAAATGCCATTTTTAACGTATCTTTTAGTTTTATAACATTACGGCTTTTTTGTTTTTTTAGTTTAGGCAAATGATACTCAAAATTTTCCAACGTTTTTTTAGTAATAACCGGTTTATGAGTATCCTGAATTTTAATTTCATCGTTTTCTTCAATAAATTTAATCGGAATATTCTTATCATCACTTGCGATATAAAAAGTATTATTATGAAAAATTACATTCAGTTTTAACTGTTCCTTTTTTTCTTGAAAAAAGTAATTAATATTAACATCACGATAACGAATTTCTTCTTTGTTATATTCCTTCAAGTAAATATTTCGGTCTTGATTCGCTATTAGTTCTGTCAGGTTTCCTGTTTTATTATCCCGATCGTTGACAATTTTACCATCTAAAATTTCAATAATCCGATCTCCATAAAACTCGGCTAATCTTCTTTCGTGTGTTACTAAAACTACCAAGCATTCTTCCGATATTTTTTTAATGATGTTCATAATTTGCGTCGTGTTTTTTTCATCGAGATTTCCTGTCGGCTCATCGGCAATTACAACATCAGGACTTTTTACTAATGCTCTAGCAATAGCAACGCGCTGTTGTTGTCCCCCGGATAATTGCTTAGCTTTTCTCTTTTTATATTTTTCCATCCCAACTGCTTTTAAAGCATATTCTATTCTTGAAGCCGATTCCGTTATATCCACACCGAGCATCGTTAATACAAGTTCTAAGTTTTTACCTACAGAAATATCTTCGATTAACCCATAATTTTGAAAGATATATCCTACTTTCTCACTTCTTATTTCATCCCATTTTTTTGCGTTATACTTTTCAATAACCACATCATTAAAAGTTATTGTTCCGCTTTCTACACTATCAAGTCCTCCAATAGCGTTTAAAAGTGTTGTTTTTCCACAGCCTGATGGTCCATAAAAGCAAACTAGCCCTTTTTCAGGTAAGGTTAATGTTACATTGTTAATTACGTGGATTTCATTGCTTTTCTTTTTATTATAATATTTGTTTACTTTGTTTAATTTAATCATCTTTTTCACCTATTCGACTTTCAAATTAACTAGTAAAGAGTTTTTCATTAATAATTTATTGTATCTTCTTGCTATCAAATAACCAAATAGCATATTGGCAATAAAAATAATAATATAATAATCCACCTTCAATGCATTTAAAAATGTTCTCGCAAATTCGCCTTCCATATTTCTTTGTAAGAGAACAAACGTAATGGCAACAATAATATATGAGAATAGAAAACATAACAAAATTTCTATTTGGCTCATTTTCCTAATACTATTCGCATCAATTCCTATCGTCCTAAAAATAGTATAATCCTTTTTCTTACTTAACATAATCGTTTTAATCACAAGATAAGCAATGATATAAACAACAATAATAATGGGCGCAAACGCAAATATAGAATAAATAACTAAAATAATAGTCTCAAGCAATGAAAAACTACTACTATTATCATAAGGAGAAAATACATAATAACCCTTCAAATTCTCTATTTGACGGATTACCTCGTTATAGTAATCATGGGAACGAACATTTAGTGTTAATTGGTTTGTTTCTGTTGTGATATATAAAGCAGCCAATTCATCGCTGATATAGATTGTTGAATTATAGTCTTCGGTATAAATAATCGTGACTTTTATATCATTAAAATAATAATTCTTTCCTTCTGTCCCAAAATTTCCTCGCGAAATTTTTACTTGATTTCCCACCAAACTTGAATCGACAGTAGCATCTACGGAAAATTCAACTATTTCTCCTGAATTATCTGTGTAAGTTATTTTGTTTTTATTAATATTAATGGAAAAATCTTCGTAATAGGTGTCAAATATACTAGAATAAACATACATGTAATTTAAATAGTCATCAAGGTTTGGTTCGATAATTCCTGTTATAACTACCTCGGTTAAATAGGTACTTGGGCCATAACTGTTTTTTCCTGGCGCCCCATATAAATATACGGTTTTTCCTAGCAGACTTTCCGCCTCTTTTTTTGTAAAGCTATTACAAACAATGACTTCATTATCTTTTGTTGGAAGCGTGCCGTATTTCAAGTCTTTTTGGCTGATTGTATCTAGTAAAAGGGGATAATATCTTTCCATTGAAAAGTTTATTTCCTTCTTTTCACTAAAATATATCGGTTGGTCTAAAATTACGCTATATTTTACAAGCGAATCAACATAACGTAAATTTGTAAATGTTTCTATTTCTTCTGTTGTAAAATTATTTTGGTCTTTTTTTATTACGATTAATCTCTCTTCATAATTATTTGGAAAATAGTTGTTTGTCGATTCTCCGCGAAGAAATCCGCCAAATAATCCATCAACAGCAAAAAAAGACATAAAAACAAGAAATACTATTATCGTCACAGCTAGAGAAACCATCATAAGTAGTCCTGTTTTTTGCGGTTGTGATTTTAAATTTTTGTTGGCTAGAATTAGTGATTGGGGAATCCTTTTACGTTTTGCTTCAATCCTGAAATTTCTTGATTCTTCAACATCAATTTCCTTTTTTATTTCTTTATCTTCAACAATTTCTCCATCAAACAAACGAATTATCCGATCAGCGTATATTTTTGTTTCTTCATAATTATGAGATACGACTATCACTAGCTTTTCTTTTGAAATTTCATATAATAATTCAAAGATTTGTTTTCCGCTTTTACTATCTAGGTTTCCAGTAGGCTCATCAGCAGCTATGATGCTACTATCTTTAGCCAAGGCTCTGGCAATCGCTAACCTTTGCTTTTCTCCACCTGATAGTTTTGTTGCTTTATGGCGAACATGGTTAGTTAATCCTACTTTTTTTAATAAAGCTAAAGCTCTTTTCTTCCGTTCTTTTGCTTTTAGATTTTGAATGATTAATGCTGTTTCAACATTTTCTAAAACAGTATAGCTATCGATAAGATTGTAGTTTTGGAAAATAAAGCCTACGCTTTTTCGTCGATATTCTTCCCAATCGCTGTCATCAAAATACGATGTTTCTTCACCATTAATATACATTTCACCTTCTTCATAGGTATCTATTCCACAAATTACATTCAACATTGTCGATTTTCCTGAACCGCTTTCGCCAGTCAAAACAATAAATCCTTTGTTTGGTAATTCTAGGTTAACCTTTCTTAAACCTAAGGTAACCATTCCTTCACTATGATAATATTTAGAAATATTCTCTAGTTTTATCATATATTTTCCTCCGAATTATGATTTATCATATCATAATTTATTGCTTATAGCAAATAGTGATTTATAAGAAAACAAAAAAGCTATTCATGTTGAACTTAACCAATTGATATAGCTTTTTTTCTTTTACAAATTATTAAAATGTTTAACCGATTTACGTAAATCTTCGCTACTTTTTACCTCTAAAACAACATATGCCTTGTTTTTTTCTGCTTCCTTTTTGAACTTGCTAATATCAATTGTTCCTTCACCCAGAGCTAAATGACAAGTTTTACGATTTCCATCATGGATATGATATTCTTTAAATTTGATTGGCGTAGTTTGTAATACTTTTTGAAGTCGGTCTCCATCATTATTATCGTGTCCAATATCGTAATTGAAATCAAATCCTTCTTTCCATAGTTCTACGTATGTTTTTTGAATGTGATGAGGAACATATACATTTTCTAACACTAAATCCATATGATTGCGCTCGCATATTTCTCGAGCTTGATGGAGCCTTTGTTTGATATTTTCAATATAAGTAGTATATTCCTTTTCATATATATAGTTCTTTTGACCAGAAATTGTTACAATAGGACCTTCATTTATATGAATATTGATCAGTTTGATTTTTGCTTTTGCTCCTAAAGTCGCATATTTTTCTAATAACAACATATAAGCATCCACAACTTCTGGATAAGATGCAAAATCTGCTTCATCATAAAAATGTAAGGTCGCTTCTAAGTGATTTGCGATTAATAAATGATTTAATTCTTCAGGATTTTCTAATTGTTGGCGGCAATAACTGAAATTTAGATTCAATTCTATAAAATCTAACCCCAATGTTTTCGCCAATTCTATGTTTTCCAAAACCGAATTATATTCATATAATACTGGCATTCCAACTTTCATACTTCGTCCTACTTTACTATTCTTATTCTAATAACATCAGCAATTTCTTCGATTAATTTATAAATCTCTAAAATATCCGCTCCATCGATATCTAAAATAGTATATGCAATATCTTTTAATGATTTATTTGTCATATTAGCAATATTCCCTTTGTGAAGATTGATGACAGAGGTAAATTTATTAATCATGCCGGGAACATTTTTATGATTTATCGTAATTCGGTTTTGCGAAGCACAAATTCCCGCATCAACATTTGGATAGTTAACTGAATTATTAATATTGCCATTTTCCAAATAATCTATTATTTGTCTTACTGCCATTTGCGCACAATTGTCTTCTGCTTCTCCAGTTGATGCCCCTAAATGAGGAATAGCAATTACATTCTTCATGTTCGCCGTTTTCGCATTAGGGAAATCAGTTACATAACGTTTTACTTTTCCCTCTTTGATTGCTTTTTCTAAATCATCATCATTGACAACTAAATCACGAGCAAAGTTTAACAAAACAACACCTTTTTTCATTAATGTAAAAGCTTTTTCGTTAATCATTCGCTTTGTTTCTTCCGTAAGAGGTACATGAAGGGTAATATAATCACATTCTTTATAAATCTCTTCAATCTTCTTTACATAAATAATATCTCGTGATAAATGCATTGCATTATCGATAGAAAGAAATGGATCATATCCGTAAACATCCATTCCCAAATCAGCACAAGCGTTGGCTACTAAAACACCGATTACGCCAAGCCCGATTACCCCTATTTTCTTGTTCATGATTTCTGTTCCCGCAAACTTGTTTTTTTCTTTTTCAACAAGTTTATCAATATCAAGAACATTTTTATTTTCATTTACGAAACCAATTCCTCCTATAATATCACGAGCCGCTAATAACATTCCCGCCAGAACTAATTCTTTCACACCATTTGCATTTGCTCCAGGAGTGTTAAAAACAACAACACCTTGATTGGCAAACTTTTCTAAGGGAATATTGTTTACTCCAACGCCTGCTCTAGCAATGGCCACTACTCGATTAGGGATTTTTAATTCGTGCATAGAAGCACTACGAACCAGAATAGCATCTGCATTATTCATGTCTTCAACTATTTGATAACTATCAGGAAATAATTTCATTCCTTTTTCAGAAATATTATTCAAACATAAAATTTTTTTATTCATAGGTTTTCCTCTTCGAACTTCTTCATAAAAGCGACAAGGCTCTTTACTCCTTCGATTGGCATAGCGTTATACAAACTTGCCCTCATGCCCCCAACCAAACGATGACCTTTTAAATTGATTAATCCTTGTGCTTTCGCTTCCTTAATAAATTTTTCATTTAATTCTTCTTTATCTGTAACGAAGGTAACATTCATAATAGAACGACTATCTTTTCTAACCGGAGACTTAAACATCTGACTTTGGTCTAAATAATCGTAGAGTATTTTTGCCTTCTCTTGATTTATTTTTGCTCTTTCAGATAATCCACCCCGATCAAGCAACCATTTAAACACTTTACCGCAAATATATATCCCATATGCAGGTGGTGTATTATACAAAGATTTATTGTCACTGTGAATTTTATATCGTAGCATTGTTGGTGTAGAAGGATATACCTCTTCCGTGATTAAATCCTCTCTGATAATGACAATAACGACTCCTGCAGGTCCCACATTCTTTTGTGCTCCAGCGAAAATTAATCCGTATTTGTTTACATCAACAGGTTCAGATAAAAAACAAGAAGATTGGTCAGAAACCAATACTTTTTCTTTTGTATTGGGAAGTTGCCAATATTTTGTTCCATAAATTGTATTGTTCTCACAAATATAAACATAATCAGCTTTTTCATTCACATTTAGATTATTCACATCGGGAATATAACTAAAGTTTTTGTCTTCGCTGCTCGCTATTACATTTGCTTTTCCATATAACTTTGCTTTAGCATATGCTTTTTTCGCCCAGACTCCCGTCAAGATATAATCTGCTTCCTTATTCTTCATCAAGTTCATAGGAATCATTGCAAATTGTTGACTTCCTCCCCCTTGTAAGAAAAGAACTTTATAATTGTTCGGAATATTCATTAATTTTCTTAGATTTTCTTCCGCTTCTTCTAATATCATCTCATAATCTTTGCTTCGATGACTCATTTCCATAACCGACATTCCGGTGTTTTTATAATTCAACATTTCTTCCGCGGCTTCTTTAAGCACCTCAACGGGTAACATTGCAGGTCCAGCAGAAAAATTATAGACTCTTTCCATTTTTTTCTCCATTTCTTCTTCATATAGTAAGGACAGCTATTTTCTTAATAGCTGTCTCTTTTTTTACTTTAAATATTGATAAATTGTTTGCACCATTACTCCGGTGGCACCATAAAATTCTTTGTAACCAGGAGCGGTATGGAATGCTGTACCAGCAATATCCAAATGGAGCCATTTTGTTTTTTCTTCAATAAAATTTTCTATGAAGGCTGCTGCTCCGCTCGCCCCCATGTTTCTTCCTGTTGAGTTGGTAAGATCCGCAACTTTACTAGAACGCACTTGTTTTTTAATATGCTCTGTGATTGGCAATTGCCAAGTGCTTTCCCCAGTCTTGAGAGATATTTCTAAGAATTTGTTTATTTTTTCTTGGTCGTTACCAAAAATTCCTGTCGTGTATTCCCCCAAAGCAACAACGCAAGCTCCTGTTAATGTTGCAATATCAATGACTTCTTTACTTCCCTCTTTTTGAGCGTAATAAACGGCATCGGCAAGCGTCAATCTTCCCTCTGCATCGGTTGATACGATTTCAATTGTTTTTCCATTCATCGCGGTAATAATATCATCTGGAAGTAGCGCTTCCCCATTGATACGATTGTCTGTTGCACAAATGACTACAAGCACGTTGACTTTCACTTCGTTTTTTACCAGGCTTTCAAGGACTCCAAGAACGGTTGCCGCTCCTGCCATATCGCATTTCATGGTATTCATCGATGTTTTAATACTATATCCACCAGTATCATACATAATTCCTTTGCCGACCAAAGCAATTGGTTCTTTCCATTCCTTAAGACCTTGATATTTAATTGCTATTAATCTCGGTTCACAAGTTGAGCCCTTATTAACCGCCAGGAAAGCACCCATTTTTAATGCTTCTATCTGCTTTTTATCAAATATTTGAATCGTCACTTTCTTGCTATCCAGTGTATTGACTAAATCTTGGGAATAGTTCGCTAATTCTATGGCAGATAATGCATTATACGGCTTGTTCACTAAATCTCTCGTGTTATCGATTGCTACTGCGAGATTCATCGCTTCAATCGCCGTTTGTTTTACCTCGTGTTTTGTAACAAATTCCCAACTAACATCGTTTTCTATCTTTTTGGAAAGAAATTCATCGTATTTGTAATTGTAATAATGAACATTTAGAATAAAATTAAATGCTGCTTCCTGAACATCAAGGTTGCTGATAAAACTATCGAAATCGATAATAACCTCTTTCCCCAAAGCACTATTAATATTCTTAGTTGCCTCTTTCATTTTTTCTTGGGAATATTTTTCTTTTTCTCCTAAACCGATGATATAAATAACTTTGTTTTTTATTTTAGAAAGCGTTGTGATTTTATTTACCTCTCCAAGTTCCAATTTAACAAGTTTGTTTTTAATTAATTCTTCAATATCGTTATCAATATGATGATCGATTTCTACTTTTTGATCAATGAATAACCCCAATATCAAAGGTTTTTCACTATCGCTTTTTTGTGAGCATATATTTATATCTAGCATATTTCCTCCTCTATTTTATGATATCTACACCCATATACGGAATAAGCACTTCGGGTACTTTTATTGACCCATCTGCTTGTTGATAATTTTCCATAATCGCCACCAATGTTCTTCCCACTGCTAAGCCTGAACCATTTAATGTATGAACATATTCCAACTTAGCATCTTTATCGCGTTTTGTTTTAATATTTCCCCGACGAGCCTGATAGTCTTCCGCATTAGAAATACTACCAATTTCTCGATATGCATTTTGACTTGGTAACCAAACTTCAATATCGTATGTTTTAGCCATACCAAAGCCCATATCACCACTACAAAGAGAAACAACATGATAAGGAAGTTTTAATTGTTTTAAAACTTCTTCTGAATCCAACAACATTTTTTCAAGCTCTTGATAAGAAGATTCAGCGGTTGTTAATTTGATTAATTCCACCTTATTAAATTGATGTGTTCTGATTAATCCCCGTGTGTCTCTTCCCGCACTGCCTGCTTCGGAGCGAAAAGCCATCGTATAACTACAATGATAGATTGGTAATTTCTCAAAACTGATGATTTCGTTACGATACATATTAATTGTCGGCACTTCCGCCGTCGGGTTTAAAAACCAATCTCCATTTCCGTTGCTTAATTTAAAGGCATCTTCTTCAAACTTTGGTAGTTGCCCTGTTGCTGTCATACTTTCTCGATTTACGATATATGGAGGAATGATTTCTGTATAGCCGTGTTTATTGCTATGTAAATCCATCATAAATGCGATTAAAGATCGCTCTAATCGTGCTCCTAATCCCTTATAAACAACAAATCTGCTTCCGGTAATCTTTGTTGCTCGTTCAAAATCAAGGATATCTAATTTTTCCCCTAATTCATAATGTGCTTTTGGTGTAAAATCAAATTTTGTTGGCGTTAAATATCTGCGTATTTCTACGTTTTCAGTTTCATCTTTGCCAATAGGAACTGATTCGTGGAGGATATTAGGTGTTATCAATAAAGAATAATTAATTTCTTTTTCTAAGCGATTCACCATTTCATCTAACACAGCAATTTCTTCACCAATATGAGCTACACTTGCCAATACTTCCGTTGCATCTTTCTTTTCACGCTTCAATTGGCCGACTAACTTGCTTTTTTCGTTTCTTTCTTTTTTTAAGTTCTCCACTTTAATTAGCAACTCTCTTTTTTCTTCGTCCTTTGCCTTTACTTCGCGTAAATAACTGAAGTCTTTTTGTCTCGTTGCCAATTTTGTAATTATTTCTTCCACATTTTCTCTAATTAATTTAATATCAATCATCTTTTCCTCCTATAAAACAATAAAATCCCTCACATATAAAAAATATATGTAAGGGACGAATTTCTCCGCGGTACCACCCTAGTTAGATTCTAGTATCTCGCTTAAACAATTGATAACGGTAATTAACCGGAAGTTTTGCTTCTCCTCCAAGGTAGATTCTAAAGTTTGCATCTTGATTTTCACCAGCCATCAAGTCTCTTAAATGCCTTTTCTTTATACTAAGCCTTATCATTGGTTATTTAATTATGCCTATTATATATGCTTTGATTTACTTTGTCAAACATTATTCTCCTTTTCCACAAATTTCACCAAGTCAATTAGGTTATCAATTGTGGTCTTTACGATGACAATCTCCCAAAAACTTAACAATATAAGAATAACAATAGCAATATTTGGATGTTTCTTATCCAACCAAAAATAAGAAACATAGGCTGTTATTAAATCTATTACATAGGGAACAAGAACAATCTGATCAATTTTAAATTTTTCATATGCTTTAACAATCGTAACATTTTGTTCTAGTTTGCTATCGTAATCTTTTGTTATAAACAACACTTTTTTATTAATGATAAGCGTTAATAGTATTGCCAGCGCAAACCCTCCGCTTTTTAACACAACATAAAGTTTATTAACAAAAGAAACTCCTCCTAAATAGATAATATAAATGCTTTCTGTACAAAACCAATTAACCCCTAGAAAAAAAGTTAAAGCCGGAATTGTTATGATGATGATAATCATAATATAAATACCATAAAGGGCAAAAAGCCCTTTATTTTTTCTCGATTTTATCACGATTTTTCCTTATCTTCCTCATCACGAAAGACGTAATCTTCATCATAGGTGAATCCTTCATTATCTTCCTCTGAATCGCCTTCGCCTTCTTCGCTTCGTGGAACAATCGCCATAGAAGATACGCTATGACCTTCGTTCAATTTGATAATACAAACTCCTTGAGTATCTCTTCCTACAGTCAAGATTTGGTCGAGGTGAGTTCTGATAATCATTCCTTTGTCGGTAATGACTAATAAATCTTCATCTCCTCGTACTGTTGATAAAGAAATCATTTTACCATTCTTAGCGGTTATATTTAATGCTTTTACTCCTTTACCACCACGGACCTGGACTCTAAACGCATCAACATTGGTCCGTTTTCCATACCCTTTTTCGGTTACGATTACAATTTCGTCTCCATCTGTATTAACAATGGCCATTCCTACCATCTGTTCGCCATCTTCTACTTTTAACCCTCTGACTCCTGCAGCAATTCTTCCCATTGGGCGAATATCTGATTCGCTGAACCGGATTGCTTTTCCATTAGAAGCCCCTAGAATAATGTCTTTTTCTCCATCAGTAACGGAAACTTCGAACAACTCGTCACCATCATTTAAGATGATTGCTTTAATTCCGTTTGTTCTGATGTTACTGAATTCGGAAATTTCTGTCTTCTTAACAATTCCTCGACGGGTTGCAAATAATAAGTAGCCATCATTCTTTTCTTCTTCTTTCACATTTACAACCGCTGCTAATTTTTCATTTTCATCAAAATTTAAAATATTAACAATCGGTAATCCTTTAGCGATACGACTCGAAATCGGAATTTGGAACGCTTTTAGACGATATATTTTCCCGAAGTTACTGAAGAAAAGCAAGGTGTCGTGGGTTGAGGTAAATAGAACTTGGTCTACATAATCCGCATCTGAAATTTTAGCTCCTGTAATTCCTTTACCCCCACGATTTTGAGCACGATATGTGTCTACTGTCATTCTCTTTACATATCCTTTATTTGTGACAGTGATAATAACGTCCTCTACGGGAATCAAATCGGCATCTTCAATCACTAGATCATCACTTAGGCTAATTTCACTATTCCGTGCATCGCCGAATTTTTCTTTCATTTCGGTTAATTCACCAATGATGATTTCTAGTTTTTTACCCTGGTTCTTCAGGATTTCTTTATACTCGCTAATTTCTCGTTTCAATGAAGCTAATTCTTCTTTTAACTTATCGATTTCCAATCCAGTTAAACGTTGTAGCTTCATATCCAGAATTGCTTTTGCTTGTATCTCGGTTAAGTTGAATGCTTCGATTAAGCCCTTCACCGCATCTTCGGTTGTCTTAGAGCGTTTAATCAACTGAATAACAGCATCGATATTCCCTAAAGCGGTTAGTAATCCTTCTACTATATGTGCTCTGGCTTCTGCTTTTTCTAAATCGTATTGTGTTCTTCTAGTGATTACTTCAATTTGGTGTTCTAGATAGCATTCCAATACCTCTTTTAGATTAAGTACTTTCGGTTGCCCTTTATCAAGTGCCAAAATATTAACCCCAAATGTCGATTGTAATTGGGTATGCTTGTATAGATTGTTTAAAACAACATTAGGATTAGTATCGCGACGTAATTCAACTACAATTCGCATCCCTTTCCTTGTAGATTCATCTTGCAATCCTGTGATACCTTCAACTATTTTTTCATTAGCAATGAAGGCAATTCTTTCTATTAATTTTGTTTTATTTACTTGATAAGGAATCTCGGTTATGATAATTTCTTTTTTCCCATTTTCTAATTCTTTAATCTCGCATTTCGCCCGAATTGTAATGGTGCCATTTCCTGTCATGTAAGCTTTTCTTACTTGACTAAGGCCCATAATACATCCTCCTGTTGGGAAATCGGGACCTTTGATATGGTTCATTAATCCTTCAATAGATATGTCCGGATTTTTTATTAAGGCAAGAATTCCATCGATTACTTCGCTTAGATTGTGAGGCGGAATATTCGTTGCCATACCAACAGCAATTCCTGTTGCTCCATTTACGAGGATGTTCGGGAAGCGACAAGGTAAAACAACAGGTTCTTTTTCGCTTCCATCGTAGTTATCTTGAAAGTCAACTGTATTTTTTCCTAAATCACGAAGCAATTCCATCGCAATTTTGCTCATTCTTGCTTCTGTATAACGCATTGCCGCTGCTCCATCACCATCAATAGAGCCAAAGTTACCTTGGCCATCAACCAGAGGATATCGGTAACTAAAATTTTGTGCCATTCTCACCATCGAGTCATAAATAGCAGAATCTCCATGAGGATGATACTTACCCATAACATCTCCGACGATTCGTGCTGATTTTTTATACGGTTTATCCGATCCAACGCCTAATTCATCCATCGCAAATAGAATACGACGATGAACTGGCTTCATTCCATCACGAACATCTGGTAGTGCACGCGCTACAATTACGCTCATGGCATAACTTAAGAAAGAAGTCTTCATTTCTTTGGTTAAATCGATTTCTTTCACTCCGCCTAAGTGATGACCATCAACGACATGATCAATGACTTCTGTATCTGCTTCTAAGTTTTCTTCTTTTTCTTCTATTTCTGAAAGTGTTTTTTCAGTTTCCTTTTCCACCCGTTACACCACCTATACATCTAAGTTTTGAACATAAACAGCATTTTCTTCAATAAAATCTCTTCTTGGTTTTACATCATCACCCATTAACATACTAAATATTGTGTCTGCTTCGATTGCATCATCTAGTGTAACTTGTAATAAGGTCCGTGCTGCTGGGTCCATTGTTGTTTCCCACAATTGTTCATCATTCATTTCTCCCAATCCCTTATATCTTTGAATATTAGGTTTTGATGATTTGGGAAAGGTTTCTAATATTTTTTGTAGTTCTAAATCGCTATACGCATATTCTATCCGTTTCCCTAAAGATATTTTATACAACGGCGGTTGCGCAATATAAACATATCCTTTTTCAATTAAAGGTCGCATGAAACGATAAAAGAACGTTAATAACAAGGTTCGAATATGAGCACCATCGACATCGGCATCTGTCATGATGACAATTTTATGATAACGAGCATTTTCGATGTTGAAATCCTCGCCTATACCCGTTCCAAAAGCTTGAATCATCGAAATAATTTCTTTATTTCCTAAAACTTTATCTAATCTTGCTTTCTCAACATTTAAGACTTTTCCTCTTAAAGGTAAAATCGCTTGAAACTCACTATCTCTTCCGCCTTTAGCACTACCACCAGCAGAATCACCTTCGACGATGTAAATTTCACTACAACTAGGGTCTTTTGATCGACAATCCGCTAATTTTGTAGCAAATCCTAAGGTTTCTAATGGTGTTTTTCTTCGCGTTGCTTCTCTTGCTTTCTTAGCTGCCATTCTGGCTCTAGAAGCCACAATTGCTTTTTCAATAATGTTTTTCGCTACTATAGGGTTTTCCTTTAAAAAAGCATCTAATCCGTCTGATAAGATTTGTGAAGTGATTTTTCTGACTTCAGTATTTCCTAATTTTGCTTTCGTTTGACCGTCAAATTGTGGATTAGGATGACGACAACTAATAATGGTGGTTAGTCCTTCTCGAACATCATCGCCGGTGAAACTCTCATCTTTTCGGAATAGATTTGCCCCTCTTCCGTAAGAATTTAGTACTCTTGTTAGACTATTACGAAATCCTTCTTCGTGTGTTCCTCCCTCTGGAGTATAAATATTGTTAATAAAGGAATAAATATTGCTGTTGTAATCATCTGTGTATTGCATCGCAATCTCAATTTCAATGTTTTCCGACTTTCCGCTAACATATATTACATTATTATGAATGGGATTTTTGCTTTTGTTTAAATATAAAACGTACTCAACAATTCCCCCATCGTAACAATAAGTTAAATTTTTAGGGCGTTCGGGATTACGAGTATCTCTTAAGGTAATTCTTAATGATTTATTTAAGAAGGCGCATTGTTGCAACCTTATTCGTAGTGTCTCAAAATCGTATTCCACTGTTTCTTTGAATATTTCACTATCTGGTCTAAAAGTAACTGTTGTTCCGTGTTCTTCTGTTGTTCCCACTTCTTTTAAGGGGTATAATCGCTTTCCTCGAGCATACTCTTGTTCATACTTTTTCCCATCTTTATAAATTTCAACTTTTAAATATGAACTTAAAGCATTGACGATGCTCGCTCCTACACCGTGAAGTC
>Ga0209407_1001477_pt1 | contig 24529 bp, 14 predicted proteins | sample AD_JPNHG3_MetaG_FD_184410 | JGI IMG/M metagenome (GOLD analysis project Ga0209407, IMG submission 184410) | Active sludge microbial communities of municipal wastewater-treating anaerobic digesters from Japan - AD_JPNHG3_MetaG (SPAdes) (version 2) | ecosystem: Engineered > Bioreactor > Anaerobic... | reverse complement strand
TTTCCGCTCATCTCCCATTCCTTGAGGACCCTTAACTTCTCCTGCGGGGTAAACCTCCTTATCTTCATACGTTGACCTTCTGTCGTCAGTTGAACGTTCATACATTTTACCTCCTCCATATTAATTAATTTATCACTTTCTATGAGAAGCGTTCAACTAACACCTTTTTAATCCAATTTTTGTCTGGATTGGACTGAAACAGTATAATGACCCTGAGTCTATATCAGAACATACATCGTACCCTAAATCATTTTCGAATAGACTGGTTTTAGCACAACGGTATTGCGCTATGATTTCCCAAGGGTTAGCCACTATATTTCCAGAACGATCAAGCAAAGTATTAACCCTGCCAGTTATAGGGTGAAACCCAAATGGAAGTCTGATAAGAGAACCTAATGCACCAAAAGAAATGATGTCCTGTTTTGGAAAAATTTCAATAGTAACTTCATTTTGATATGGATGGAGATAATTGAGAATACTGTTTGCCCATCTTCTCGCTCTATTAGCTTTTACTGGACTATCGAAACATACCCAAAGGTGCCTTCCTTTACCCCCACTATCGAAAAGCATAGATGGAATATTTAAATTCTCAATAACTGATGCTAATCTTAAGGCCATCTTATTGGTTTTATATATGTCTTGCTCTTCCATTGAAGGTCCATCAAAATCGAATACAATCGATTTAGTAGTGCCATCAGGTCGAAGCAAGTAGGTTCCAAGTATTGATTCGCCTTCCAGATGAGAAATTATATCTTTATGTGTAATAGTCCTTTTTATTGGAAGGTAACCATGCCGTTTATCTTTCAGCCAAAAACGGGCAAAAATGTCATCTCGTCCAACAAAAAGTTTTTTATAAATGTCCAGTTCCTCACTTTTCCATAATTTGTGCTCTAATTTTGAGAAGTATGATTCCCATCCTTCCTTAACATGTTTTTTCTCATCCTCGTTGTATGTGTCTAACAATAGTTTATCTAACCTTTTAAACGCATCGTCTGATGGCTTTTTCAAATTTCCAGAGAAAATAAAACCAAGAAAAATGAAGCTTTCATTTTTATGCACAATCTGTGTCTTCTCTTCCTTGAGCCTCAAATGAATAACATTTAGAAAACCTGTCCCATCTTTTAATGCCTTTTGTGCCATAATTTGAGTAGTAGAAGGTATTACAAAATCATCCGCATATCTAACGAGTTTGTACCCTCGCTCTATCATGTAGTTGTCAAAGTCAGTAAGATAAAGATTTGAAAGAATTGGAGAAATGGGTGCACCCTGAGCAACCCCCAATCCGGAGCATGGTGCAGAAGACTGAATACATAATTGCACAAGAAGTCTTACCTTTTCGTCTGGAATCCAACGCAATAATAGCTCAAATAACCTTTCATGTGATAAGGTGTCAAAAAATGAATCTATATCAGCACGGACAATCCAGTCATTTCCATTTTTAATTAATTTTTGAAGTTGTTCTACAGCCTGCAATGCCGACTTGCCTGGACGATAAGCGTAACTGCAGTCAGCAAAAATAGAATCCCAAATGTGTGTAAGTACTTGAAGTAAAGCTTGCTGAACCACGCGATCCTTAACCGCAAGCACAGATAATTGCCTAAATTCCCCATTACCCTTAGGTACTTTTATTAGTCGAACAGGCAATGGCCTGTATTTGCCTGATTGAAGTTCTCCCTTTAGCTTATGTAAATTTTTATCAAGCTCAATCGCAAAGGCCTCAACAGTCACACCATCGCTTCCAGGTCTACCAGCATTTGAATGAACTTTATCCCATGCTTTTGCAAAAGTGTCTTCACTTATAAGGCTATTCCAGAGCAAGCCCGAAGATGTGCCATGCAAAGCAACATGTGATATAAGAGAAGCATCCCGTTGAACGGAAATAGTGGATGGGGTATGCTGTATGAAGTTACGGCATGAACACCCTAAATAAGTCAAAATGTAGCGTAAAGTATGGTATCCTATAATTTCTACTGCTAGCATAAAAAGCGTGCAGGCCATAATTTTACACAGCGTAATTATATTTAAAGATAATCCAAATAGGTTATTACATATCCATAATCCAATGGTCAAAGATGAAAGGAACCATATTACTTTTTTCCAACCATAATTGCGAACGCTAAAGTAAAAAAGTCTTAAACAGCATCCAAGAAGCATAGTTATTGTTGTAAAACAAAAGCGAAAGGTAATAGTTATAAGGCCACAAATCAAACGTATAAAAAGTTTAATCATTTACCACTCCCTACTGGTTATTTTAGTGTTAAATTTTTTGACCATAAAAATACTTTAACATTTGTTTGCGTGTTGGTTCAGTACCCTAAAGGGCATTCTCTTGTGCTGACGCTAGTCAAATTCTTTAATTATATTTTAAAGGCAAATGTTTCAGTACCCTAAAGGGCATTCTCTTATGTTGACGCAATGGCTAGCAGAGAAAGAAGCTGCAAGGATAAGGTTTCAGTACCCTAAAGGGCATTCTCTTTTGCTGACATTCGAGCGTTGAACGTCCATTTTGTTTTTCGTTATGGTTTCAGTACCCTAAAGGGCATTCTCTTTTGCTGACAAAAGATATTAATTTTATGTTGCGCCGCCCTTGCCTGTGTTTCAGTACCCTAAAGGGCATTCTCTTTTGCTGACGCCCCCTCCCTCTCTTCCCTTTCCCTGATTTAAAGTTTCAGTACCCTAAAGGGCATTCTCTTTTGCTGACACCACCAAAACTTTGGTCCCTTAAAACAAAGACCGAAAAGGTTTCAGTACCCTAAAGGGCATTCTCTTTTGCTGACACCACCAAAACTTTGGTCCCTTAAAACAAAGACCGAAAAGGTTTCAGTACCCTAAAGGGCATTCTCTTTTGCTGACATCAGAGATCGTCTTAAAAGATGAGAACGGGCGATATTTGTTTCAGTACCCTAAAGGGCATTCTCTTTTGCTGACCAAAATGGGCCAACCTGATAACAATCCCCTACGCAAGTTGTTTCAGTACCCTAAAGGGCATTCTCTTTTGCTGACAGTAAAGAGAATCTCAGCTTAGCGAAAATAGAAAATGAGTTTCAGTACCCTAAAGGGCATTCTCTTGTGCTGACGCTAGTCAAATTCTTTAATTATATTTTAAAGGCAAATGTTTCAGTACCCTAAAGGGCATTCTCTTATGTTGACGTTTTAAGTTAGTCGCTTTTTGTATGTTTATGTTCATGTTTCAGTACCCTAAAGGGCATTCTCTTTTGCTGACGCTTCAAAAGAGCTGGGGTTTATCCCAGTAGCAGATATGTTTCAGTACCCTAAAGGGCATTCTCTTTTGCTGACTTTCGGCGCAGGCGAAAGGAGGAATAATTGGAGGATTAGTGTTTCAGTACCCTAAAGGGCATTCTCTTTTGCTGACCGGAAGGAGAAAAGATAGAGATTCGTGTTCTAAATATGTTTCAGTACCCTAAAGGGCATTCTCTTTTGCTGACTATTTGTTTGGTCAGCGATTGTGATTTATTTTTATTTTTGGTTTAAGTACCCTAAAGGGCATTCTCTTTTGCTGACGGTAATCCCATACCTTTTTGCCTCAAAAGAACTGGGTTTCAGTACCCTAAAGGGCATTCTCTTTTGCTGACGCAAAACGCACCGGTAGGGTAATTTTTGTAAATACTATGTTTCAGTACCCTAAAGGGCATTCTCTTTTGCTGACAGCATATATTATAACCTTTTGAAAGTAAAGAATATTTTTCACCAATTCCGCTAAAGTCTGGTCTCATGGGATTTTTAAAACCATTAAATTATCAAAGAACGCCATGATCTGTAGCCGCAAGACCTTGATAACACTTGCTTTGAGGGATTTCCGCTAAACCCCAGGCATTTTTTTATATTTTGAGATTAGCGGAAAATTCAGTTTTCAAAAATCAGGCTCAAACGATATAACAACAATATTCAGCAACTATGGTCAAATATCAACACATCTCCTGTCACAGGACTTCTATATATGAGCATTCTTGCCTTACCATGAAGTGCATGGGCTATTTTTAGATAAAGCCAGATTGGTGCTGCACCTGTTAATACAACCTCATTTCCATCGCCAGCAATTTCAAGTGCATAATCAACATATTTTTCTATCTCTGATAGCTTGGCGGTTCCAGTAAAAAGCGTATTTACTTCAATGATAACCATCATTATTTTCAATAATACTCAAATTAGATTTTAAAGAGTCATTTAACAATTTCTTTTAGTTTATCATATTTTCTCATTTCACTTATAATGTGACGAACAAATTCATCTTCTTTATAATCTGCAAGGAATGTGGCCTCTTGAATATCCGATTTTTCTTTTTTTGCAAGAAAAAGTAGTTTCTCACCAGGGGGTAAAAATGGCGCAGGAAGGAAAAGAAAAACTAAATAAAATCTTCCCTTATACTCTGTAATGGAGATAAACAATGGAGATGCTCTTCTGTCAGCACCAACTTTTATAGTCCCATCATTATCCAAATAGCCACCTTTTACCTCATAAGTTAAAGATAAATTATTTCCTTTTATATTTCCAAAATCTTCTTTAAACCTGTATATGATTGGTAGCCCTGAAGCAGGCTTTTTAAATATTATCGAGGGGGGTGATATTGAAGAAGTTTTTATATATTGATTTAGGTTATCATGTAGCGTTTTAGCTTCTACAAATGGTTTTATCTTTCTTATTTCCTGTATCTTTAATCCTAATTCATTTAGAATTGATAACGCATCTCCGCCATTTTTGGCCTCAAACAATATAATATCGCTTCCCCCTTTTATAGAGTAAGAAGAATAACCAGGTTTATCCCTTCTTATTCCCCATAGAGTTTTCATTATGTATTCTATTATCATCTTCTCCAGATAAACTCTAAAATTTTCTTCTTTTTGATTGAATAAGGGGATGCCTTTTTTATTAAAAAAATCTTCTGTTACATGATTTTTACCGGGTTCATTTATTTTAATATCCTCAATCTTAAAAGCACCTGCGCCTCTTCTTGATCTTGAACCTATGCCTCCAAAAACAGATAAAAGCCAGAAAGATGTAAGTATTTGAGGGATAATATCTTCACTCGTAAGGAGTTTTACTACAAATTCAAACCCTGGTTTTATAATAGGGCGAGTTAAATATATCTCATTTTTGCACTTTTTTCTTTCATATAAAGAAAAAAGTATATATTTTATGCCATTACCCCACTGGTCTGGCCATCTTGATTTTTTTTCCAAAATTAGCTGGTTCTGATCTGGATAATATACATTAATAAAAAATTTAGATGAACCATATTTTTCATCGGACGAACCAAATATTCCTGATTCTTTTTCAAAAAGCTCTTGGCCACTAAAAGGTTGAAATACCCTCCACCAGAATCTTAAAAGTCCTTTTATCGTCTGTGGTCGAAGTTCAAAATTGCCTACATCAGCACCAGATGTTATCATTGGGGTAATGGTTTTACATTTTATCGTAATTTCAATGAAGCTTTTCATTTAGCCCCCGCTATCCTGAAATTTAAGACATATATTTTTATCATTTAAGATTTTTTTAACTGACCCGCTATACTCACTTTCTAAACTATTTATGATTTCTTTTTTAAAATCTTCGTTTGTTTTATTTGAGAACTTAAAATTGAATTCAAAATTGTGAATTCCTTTTGTACCATTATATTCATATTTTATTATAATCTCCTCAACAGCTTTATGTTTATCATAATGTTCTTTCTGGAATTTTATAAAGTCCTCTTTCAGTCTTGCTTTGATATACTCATTGATTAAAAATTTCTCTTGGTCCTGTATACCATTCAAGATTCCATTTATTTCATTTCTAAAATCTTTTTGATTAAAGTTGTCCGAAGTAGTTTCACCCGTTGATGCCTCTTTTTTCCTGTATGCGTTTTTTGCATTTTCAATCAGTTGGTCTATTTGTGCAAAATAATTTTTAATTATTGCTTTGATCTGTTCAGCCCTTTGCCTTTCTTCTTCTATTTCATTATCCAATTGAGCGAAATGAAATTGAATCTCCTGTTCATCTCCTGTCCTTCTCACCTGATTATCAAGTCCATCTATAATGCGGAAGATGGCAGTTATTAGATGCAATCGTGGTTTTTCTTCATTTTTATTAAAATTAACATATTGTTCTCTTTTTATAAGCGGACAATACTCTTTTTCAAAGAAAGGGCACTTATTATACACAGAATCTTTTTCCAATAAAGGCATTGCCTTCCTATGGTATAACCCTACAGTAGCTATTGCACAAAGGTAATCTTTCCAAAGGTCTTCGTCAGACTCTTTATTAATTTTGATGTTATCATAAATAGCCTTGTTATTATAAAAATTATCATTGTAGTTTTTGAGTCTTTCATAGCCGAGTATATGGTGAAACTCCCTTATTTCGTTTGGATATAGAGTAATAATATCATCATTTTGTTTGATTCTGCCTATTACATGACCACAGTCATGGAGGTATATGGCAGAGATGAGTATAAAGAGTTCTTCTTCAGTTAAGAATTGATCATCTTTATAGAGTATGGGTAAGAGTATCTTTTCGGCTATTATGAAAAGGTCAGTGTGGTGTCTAAGACCATGTTCTACCATCTCAGGCACACGGTCTCCCTTCCAGATTAAATGGCCTATCTCTGTCAATTTAACAAATCTCTCCCAAAGTTGATTATCTTTAAAAAAATCACTTAAGCGAGTATTCTTTGTTTTGACGTAAAGGGTATTAAAACGCTTATCGAGTTCTCCTATCCTTTCTTTAAAAAAATTATATATTTCAGTAGATTTTATTTCCCCATTATCTATACTAATCAGTGTTTTTGCCTCAGGTGACAGTTTATCGTAAATTTCTCTTACATCAGAATATTGTCTATTTACTACTGTCTCAAGCCTGATCATCTCCATGTTCCACTTTTGAATATCCACCCCAAGAGGTAATGGGGGAATCTCAACTAAATTTTCACTATCTTCGTATTTGTATATCACTTTGCAGTTCTTAAGGATTCCAACAATTGACATAAGAGGAAAAAGACTTTTATATCCTCCTGTCGGGTTTAGAATCACCTCATAACCTTGATTCTGTGCTTTACTGACCTCATTAAAAAGAATATTGAGGAAAGATGGTAGACCTTTTTCAGCAAAACTTTTATCTTTAGCGCCTTTAAGATTTTCAATCTCCTTTACCTCTACCTTAATATATTTGTAATATTCCTTTATTTTATATCCACAAAAAAAACTTTCTCCGGTCATTGTGCACAAAAGCAGAACTGAGAAACATTCGATTTTATTTTTTTTACAAAATAACTCAAGAGTTCCAATTTCAGCACAATTTCCTACATTTTTTTGGTTATTTATTAAATTTATTGAATTTTTATTTTCTTCAAACCAACGTTCATATTTTTTATTAACATCACCCTTTAAAAAAAAATTGTTTACATCTATCCCATTATTTTCAAGCATGGATGTACCAACGGTGCAGATAAATTTAATTTTTGTATTATTCATATCTTTCAAATTCATCTTTATTAAATCTACCATATCCAACATGTGTTTTTCCGCCGATTCCGAATAAAAAAACTCCATTTTTCAAACATTCCCATGCTTCATTCAAATTTTCATTGTTCAATGATGCCATAGAAAACATGAATTTTATTCCTTTTTTCACAGTCATGAATAGTATTGGAACAGGTGAGAGATAATCTGCAGGAGGGATTTTTCCTTTTGTCCCATAATATTCACTGTAATGAGGATTCATTATGTCTACTTTAAAAATTTTGCTTCCTTTTAAAGGGATGGCATCAAAAAAAATTACAGAACCCTTTTTTTCTTCATCGCCGAATATATCTGTGCATCTTTCTTCACTAAGATTGAGAACATCCCTTGCGTACATTAATGATATACCTTTCTGGGCACTTCCCGGGATAATAGGGTAACCGTATGGTTGCTGAAATGTAAGGCCATTTTCAAAGGGATTTGGATTACCCATCCCAACTGCAACAGGGCTTATTGAGCTGACATTGCAAAATCTTATATTGTAGCCTTCTGATTTAAGGGCTTTAAGCAATTTTTTTTGTCTCGACACCTTGTTTTTTAAAAGCTCATCAAGTTCTTTTGTTTCTTTTTCCATTAGTTCTCTTAAATAAATGTTTTTAGGTTTGATTTGAGTCCTTTCCTTTTCCCATTCTATATAGCAATTAAAAAGGAGGTAAAGATTATTGCATTCTGATAGGTTATTTCTTATCTCATATTCAATCTTGTTCAGGATCCCGCACATTTTATTCCCCCTCTATCAATGCATCAGCAAACCTTTTGAACCATCCACCTATTGCAAGCGATTCTTGGGTGGCATGGAGATACTGGTCAACATCAAGACCCTGAATATGCTTTATTAAATCAAGAGGCTCTTCAAGATTCACATCAGGAGAAAATATAATCTGTAAATTACTTTCCGTGGCGGCCTTTTTGAACCATTCTGTTATATGTTCAAGAAACACTTTATAGGATTGGTCTTTTCCATTTATTTTTGAGAAGAAAAAGGTAAGTCCCTGAAGCAGGTCTTCTCTGACATATGCTTGAAAGTCCTTTGCCCTTGCCTTGTATTTTTTTAGAAATTCTTGATTATTGAAATTAGAATCATTTTTTATGCTTTCTATCTTTTCTACTGCAAACTTTGCCCTTTCCTGATCTAAAGTTCTCAATGTTATTTCTGGCATATAGATACCCCCTACTTTAAAAATTTCACACTCACCAGACCTCTTCCAACAGTCTGGTCACCTCCTACGAAGAACTGTTTTAATTCTTGTTTCTCCAGATAATCAACCACCTCTTCATCTTTTTCCAATCCTCCTGTGAATTTATTAAGCGGGTTCATAGCAAAAATATTGCACCATAAAAGTGTGTCCGAGGGAAGGTGTTCCTCTGACCAGAGTTGACCTTTTGCAACAATACCCTTATCTGGGTCAATTCTGTTTCTGTAAATCACCTCGGTTTTGATTTTTGTTAATTCTTTAAATATGTCATCATGCAGAAGAACGAGATTTGTTTTAACCCTTTCCTTCCATTCAGCAAGAGCATCAGGAATGGCTTTTTCTGATAGAAACTCAGCTATGTTGTTAACCTCATCATTTTCAGTTGATGAGAAGGCAAATTGAGAGAATATTACCTTTGAGTTTGAAACAACTTTGCTATTTTTAGTTACATATACAGTCTTTTCATCAGTAATAGGTGGGATGTAATCCAGCCTTTTGTCTTTTATATTTGCCCTTTCTAAATCTTTTTTAAACAGGCTCAAAACATAAGGAGAGGTAGCATATGCAAATATGCCTTTCAGGCTTGCAACTGGAAATAGCAGGGTTCTTGCATGGGTAAATCCAATAGCCCCACTAAAATCTGTTCCTTCAGGACCGAAAACCTGTTCCATTTTATTTTTTTCAGTTGTATTGCTCTGGAATTTCTTTGTGAACATTTCTCTGAGTGCCCCTTTTATTCCTTGAGGCTGTATAATTGGAAGCTCAGTATATACCTCCCTCTGAATGGGCAAATCTATTACACCTGTTGACATCCCGCTTCCTGCATGTACCGGTGTTTCAGCATAAAGAAACATTATTCTTTGTTTTGTATACATTTAAACACCTCCTATCAGTATTACCCCAAACCCCTGTTTCCTTATGTCTTCGTTATGTGAAGGCATGGGTTTTAGGGTATATGTTTTTATAAAATTACGGATGACCCCATCACTTATATTGTGGTCGAGAAGCGAAAAGAAGTAAATACTTCTTGCAGGCACAGCCTTTCTCATAATCTTAGGAAAACCTTTCGCTAAATCAAAGCCACCTATGTGTATCGCCCTTCCTGTCTGGCACGAAATAAGTCTAACATTGATAGAACTTCCATTGCATTCAATAGACCCTTCTAAAGAGTCTTTATCTATAAAATCAGGTAAAAAATTATTTTTAAATATTGCTGGAGTTATGAGCCATATAAAAAATCGCTTATTTTTACAGATGATTTCTGCTATTTCTTTTTCATCTGACTCATCAAACCGTTTTATGTCCCTGACCTTTTGGATGAAAGCACCTCTTGCCTCACCTCCTATCTGTATATAGCCCTTTTCAGGAAGATGTCCGTCATGAGACACCTCAAAAATCAAACCGACATCGTAAAGAGTAGGATCATCCATATTCATCTGAAAATGTATCTCTGAGTATAACATACCCTCCTGGGCAACCCTGCTGGAAATATTCCTTTTTATACCTGTTTTTATATCTCTTTTAAAAAGTCTTGATGGTTGTATTATTTCGTGTGCATAAGGTATTACACCTTTAAGAAGTTTTTTTGCAACGGCTATATTAAGATATGCTTCAGCAGATTTAACTTTAACATTCATTTCAGGTAACAGGGGGTTAAATGTTATGGGTAGATCCCATAAAGGCGGTATACTATTATTTTCTCTCGGGGTAATAAAATAAATCTCTCGTCTATTGTTTTCGTCTAAAACGAGGTTCAAAGGTGAGGGAAAATAATCTACATACAAACTATTTTTTAAAGCTCCAGCAAGCCATGGTCCTGCTATGCTCAATGTACCAAGTTTATCTTTTGTCCCCACTTCTTCTATATTATGATTATAGTTATCGACTTTTATAAACTTCTCAAAATCAACCTTTGCATTCATCATAATTGCAGATCTCAAGACGCCATAAAGAGTTGAAGGATATGGAGGAAATATCCCACCTGCAAAACTATCTGTCCCTGCATCAAAAGGTTTTCCATCCCTGAAAAAGAGAGTATCTGCAGGCTTTAAAAATATGAACATTATTTACCACCTCCTCTTGCAATATAGGCTGAAACCTGTTGCAGATTTATGAACATTTCAAGATAATTTTTAAAATAAATTTCCGTCTGTTTATTCAAACAACTGCTTGTTATAGCTAGCACTTTTTCAATCTCACCTTTTAATGTCCCTGTATTTTTATCTTTTTCTTTGTTGATCGATCTTTTGATTAGCCTTAGTGTTTCTGCTTCTATAGCTTTATAATTCAATCCTATTAAACTTTCTTTTGATTCGTCAAGTGAATATAACCACGTGTCCGAAAGATCTTGTCTGTAAAACCTCACCATCTTCATTAGATATCCTATCACATCAAAATTATCATACACCCCCTTCCATCTTGATACAGCAAGGGTTGTGCCGCCTGAGCGTTTCATAGTTGCAATGCAAAATGCATCCTTTTTTGTTACCATCTTCGCAATTTTAAGTGCCGCTTTTACTTCATCCAATACCTGCAATAGAGACTGCTGGTGATGGGCTATTACGACCCCCATAGAAAGCGTTGCATTATTGCCCATGGTGAGCGAAGAAAATTTATCACCATCAACTAAATCTATTTCGATTTTACTGGACTCTTCAGCTTCAAAATCAGGAACTATCATATTAGAGTCTGAATTATATTTTAACTGTCCTGTATAACCTGCCCTCAGATATCTCATGACAGATAGCATATCCTCAAGAGAACACATGATAAGACCTTCATCACCACCAAAATATATAATCTTTGCCATGTGGAGTTTCTCAGATACATAAGGAACAACATTAGATGAAAATTCATATAATCTTCTGCTTATATCTCTATGGCCTGAGATAGTAAGACCACCTGTTTTTTCTCCGGAAAGCCATTTGCCTATATCATCTCCATCTACCATTATCAATGCATAATACTTCGATAATATAATGCCTTCTTTTTCTGTCAGTTCTCTCATGCTTTTAAGTATCTTTTTGACTTTTTCAACAGACTCTTTGTCAGGTTCAATTTTATCTTTTCTGTATTTTTTCAAGACTTTTATGTGATATGTATCTTCTATAAATGCATCTCCATCGAGTAAAAATATATCTCTCATTTTATTATTATCAATTTCGCCTTGCAGTTTAGGTAACGGCATTATTTTGTCAGGGAAAAGATCAAGTGTCAGGCTGTCAAAGCGCTCCTTAAATTCTTTTACAATTTCATTGCCTCCTCCTGACAATAATTGAGCAAGTTTATATAAGAAAGAAGATGTAGCAACAGAGCTTGTGGATGGCATAAATAATGGGACTTTAAAAAAAACCTTAGGCGCCAATCTCTTTGTTGTGCATACAGCACATAACCTCTCACCTTCTCTAAAAGCATATTTGAGATCTGTTGCTGATAGACCACCCAATATAATATCCTTCCAAAAACTTGTATATCCACGCCAGCTTGTATCAAAATCTTTTTTTGTAAGCTGTTCCCTGATACCGCATAAAGTGCATTTAAAACCAGGCTCTTCTGATTGATTGAAATTTCTAATTGCCTTCCTTGCGCCAAATAGGGCTTCAGCCTTTTTATATTCTTCACCATAATTATCTTCATTTTCAATCTTTGATGCTATCCAGTAGATTTCAAAGACATCATCTACCTGTCTTTTCCATATTTCATTCCATTTTGAATCACATTTTAAGGTATTTACTTTATCTTCAATATCCTCTTTCACCTTTTTTGCTATAGAGGTATATGCTTTTATTATATTTTCTTTTGCTTTATTCAATAGGCTGTTAATATTAATATCCTCATTTTCAATTATCAGAACAAATCTATTGGGAGATGTACCGATAAATTTATCACTTATATCAGTAAAATCATGGGAATTTACATCATCTGGATTATCTTTTACAATATCGAAGAGTTGATTCCCTTCTAAATAAGGATAAATCAAGCTATTTCTGTATTCTTTTTCTACCGTGGCAATTGCCACCGAGCTTAAATAGGAAAGGATGAAGCTGCCAGCCCATAGATCCTGAGCTTTTCTGGCAGCATTTATGAATTCCTGAACAGGCCCAATCTGAAATATACATAAATATTTCATATTACAGACTCCTTAAAAATTTTTCTATTGCCTCAGAATCAGGCATGTTTACAGAACCAATATTTTTTTTCACCTTGATTTTCTTTTTTTCTCCATTTATTTTTCTTTCTTTAGTTTCTTCCTTAATTAACTGAATTTTTCCTGGCAAGAAATTGTTATCCCACAGACAAAAAAGGTTCGCATAGTATTTATTATCATTATCCTTTTTTATTGTTATGAATAGCGGCGATGCCTGTCGCTCATGGTTTTCAGGTTTTGCTATAATTGAAAAATTTTCTCCGCTGAAACGATAAGTGATTGGTAAACCGAATGCTGTTTTTTTAAGAGTCGGAGGGCCTGAATAAGAACCGGCCAACCCAGCACTATGGAGACATGATGCCTCATTAAAAAAGTTTTGACTACTTATACTTAGCAATGAGCGATGGGTTCTAAAATCCCTCATCTTCAAACCTATATCTTCAAGAAGTCCTTCCATGTTAGGTCGGTGAATATCTGGATATTCTTTAAATCTTTCTGAGTTTTGGGCATTTAAATAGAATGGCGATTGTTGATTTACAAGCTCCACAATCTCTTTAATTTCAGTTTTTTCTTTTCTTACCATTGAAATGAGATCTTTTGCAGTAAGAAAAAAGAGTTTTTCAATAAATGGCATGATTTTTTCCGGAGCCTCAAATTTTACTATTTGAAATGCACCGGCCCCCCGTCTGCTCCTTGTTCCAAGACCAGAGAAAGTCTGTGCTAACCAGAGGCTCAATAAAATCTGTTGTATCACCTCTGAGTCTTTACACAAAATCCCAAATTTAGCTTTGCTTCCAGGCAATATCCAATGGGTTTTACCAGGCTGACGTGGACCCCTTCCTACACAAGTGTAAAAAAGATAGTATGTTCCATTTGTGGATTGTGGGGAATATGTTTTTTCTGATGTATCATAATTAATGTTCTTGTCGTCTTCTAAATATAGCATGAAAGAAGATGCTTTTTCTGTGTAACCGAAAATAGATGACTCTTTTTTGAAAAGCTCCTCGATTCCTGAAGTTCTGTCTTGTGCCTGCCTCCACCAGTAACGCATGAGAGATTTGAGGGGTTTTAAGGAAAATTCACAAACATTTGACCTATCTGACCCCAAAAAAGTAGGTGTCAAAAATTCCATTTCAAATTTTAAAATCAACATATTGCCTCCACTATTCTATAAGTCTAAACATGAACCACTCTTCAAATGCCTCTTCATTTACATCGGTGGCGATACCTATAACCTCCTTTGCCGGATTTTTCCAGACAGGATTTATTGTAGGTCTATCATCTGGGAATATAACGCCTGTAGTGAATTCACCTTTTGTTTCGACCTGTACAGCATGCTTTTTAACTTCAAGAAAAAATGGATTTATGACATAGCCTACAGCCAAAGTGTCGTGTATATAACAACCTGGAAGCCTTTCGTTTCTTTTATAGAATTCCATGTATTTTCTGGTTATCTTCGACACAAACTCAAGAATTTGATGACCAGGGTGACTTCTCAATGTACTTTCAATGAATGCCTCTCTCAGGACAACTCTGTGGGTTACATCAAGACCTATAAATGTCAGCGGGACACCGTCTTCTGTTTCTTTATAGGTTACAAGTTGATGCCAGTCCCAGATAGTATTTTCGCCTTTTCTTGAGGAATTTTTACCAAAATGCTCATCAATTGCCCTCTGATAGTCTTCCTCATTTGGTTCCCGAGGTAGTTCTACAATTTGGTTGTTATCCTTCCAAAAGGGTAATTTAAGACAGGTGCTTATACAAAAGTCAGTAACTATTCTTGCGCCATCAGGGTCAACACCGATATTAAACTCGGCATCTGCCCCCACATTACCAACCTCTTTAAATACACCGCCCATGGCAACAACTGCCTTAAGTTTCCTGCATGCCTCCCTGTTAAACTTAACTGCAAGGGCTAAATTTGTCATAGGACCTATGGTGATTATAGTAATTTTTTTTGGATATTGCTCAGCAAGATCACATATAACCTGCCAAGCAGGCCTTGAATCACATTTCATATAATTTGGATCAGGCACTGGGTATGCATCACCAAGTCCATCCTCTCCGTGGACTGACTTTGCTACCCTGAGTTCCCTTACAAGAGGCTCTCTTGCACCCCTTGCTACGATAGGTGTTTGTTTTCCTAAATTTATTCCATATTTTAATACTTTCCATACATTCTCAAAAACCCTTTTTTCTGGCACATTTCCAGAGACAGTGGTTATTGCTTTCACATCTAATTCCTGGGATTTAAGGGCGATTATAAGAGCAAGGGCATCGTCTACCCCGCAATCTGTATCAATTATCACCATCTTTTTTTCTTCGTCTTTCTGGTAACCTTTCCTTTTTAAGATGGTAATACCACGCTCATACTTTGTTAATTCAGATATCACACAGTGCAATTTTTCCTGTAATGGTCTAACAAGTCTCTTTTCAATTTGTTCCTGAGGAGCCCCTTTTGATTCAATTTCAAGTTCAAAAAAAGGTTCTTCGTGTTTATCGGTCTTATATGCAACAAGATCAAGAGATATATCCACCCTTTGCTTTGATGTGTTTTCAAGAATGAACTTCGTTCTCTCATTCACTACTCTTAATTTTTCGGAGAAAGTCCTGTAGTCAAGGATTGGGGCTATGTAAGAAAGTATTCTGTAAGGTAATGCATTGATTGGTTCTTTTCGTTGTAATTTTTCAAGGTCTCTTGCAGGGATAACAGCTTCCTCTTCAACTCTTTTATAAAGTCCTTGGGGTGAATAGCGGGTAATTTGGGGTTCTCTTTTCTTCAATGTGATTCTTATATTGTCTTTTTCTTTCAACCTCACACGAAATGAAGTGGATAAAGAATGAAGATAAAACTTATCATCATCAAAGTATATATCCTCTTGGATTTCTGGCTTTGTAATTGATACTATTTTAAAGCCGGTATTGTTATTTTGAATATAGTCTTTTATCTCATTGACGACTTTGTCTCTATCACCAAAAGGTTTTGTAAGAATAAACTTGTATTCTGTTTCATAGGGTGATTTATATTTTGAAGGTAATTGCGCCGGATGTTTTATTCTGTCTTCCGTGGTTTTTCTAAAATATTCAAGTATCTTATTTTTACGATTAGAGATGAGTGTTTCAAGTTCCCAGTAATCTTTTCCATGAAAATCAGAAGGGGGGTTCTCTACTGCCTTTACTTCTCCAGTCTTGGAATCCCATCTGACCCACAAAAAATGTTCTATGTCTAAACCTATCTTTGTTAAAGGATGAATTCTGTGGTATTCGTACCTGGACCACCCCCCTTTTTCTGTTTTCTTTTCCTTTTCATACTGCCTTGCAAAAAGTGGGGTATGGAAATTTTCAGGGGAAGGAGAAAAATAGTAGATATTTGGTGTTTTTTCGCCAGCCTCAGGTTCAAATTTATCAGATTGTCCACAACTAAGGACTGTATTAATTAAAGATATTATAGTCTCATCATCATCTATTTTAAAGGATCTTCCTGCAAGAACTACCTGTTTTTCTGCATGAATCTGGATAAAAAAGTTATTTTTTGATTTTGTCATCCTCCAGTCTGGTGGAAGATACGCATTTATATGTGAGAGTATTTCAAAAAATTTTTCTTCATCAAGCCCAGACCGCTCTCTCCACCTTGATAAGATATGTTCTAAATTTCTTCCGAAAACAAGCATTGTATACCCCTTTCAAATTAATTTTATAGGTATTATGACAACTTTTTCTTATGACCAAAACTGTTCCATGCTATTTGTAGCCCCTTTTTTTTATAAAGCCTTTTTTCATAAAATGTGTGAATATTTTAAAAAATTTTTTATCAATATTTAGCCATCAGGAATACACTCTGCAAGAAGTATATCCAGCCCGAGTTCATTTGTCTTCTCTACTGCTATTCTGATTGTTCTCTCGAGTCCTCTGAAATTTTCTGGGAAAGTCATATTTTTCAATTTTTCGACAGCCTTGTAAGAAACATATTTTATATTACGGTTTATTCTTGTATTTTGAAGCTGCATATCAATGATTGCTGTGAATGACTCTTTTCGCTCAGCAATAGTGGGGACCCTAATTCTATGTCGGAATCTGGCATAAAAGTCATGTCTAAAACGACCTTGTTGTATCATTTCCTCAAGATCCCTGTTGGTTGCTGCAATAATAAGGAGAGGACAGTAAAAAGGGTTACCAGTCCAGCCATCAGGTATGAAAGTGTTTTCTTCTATGAACTTCATAATACGTGGCTGAAGCTCAAGTGGGATGTCCCCTATTTCATCCAGGAAAAGAACACCCCCAATCGCTAAAAATGCAATACCTGGTTTATCTTGTTTGGCATCGGTGAAGGCACCTTTTTTGTAACCAAACAGTTCTGTCTCCATTAGATGAAGACTCAGTCCAGATGCATTTATCTCTTTAAACTCTCCGAGAAAACGACTGTTTTTTTTACCCTTCCCGTGTATCCATCGAGCAATAAGAGTTTTACCAACGCCTGTCTCACCACGAAGCAGCAGAGGTTCAAAACTTACAGGCATTTTATTCTTAAGCTTATATAATTCATTAATCAGTTTTTGCTCAAATTCAAAATTTGGCTTTTGTGAACTGTCTTTTACTTGCTTTATGTAATTTTTATAATGATCCTTAAGTATTTTAAGGGAAGGCTCAATCTGAAAAAGAAAGTATGTAAGCTTTCTCATTAATTCTAACATGGGTTTGTCAGTAACAAGTGCATTAAATCTTGGTTTGCTGAACATATCCTCTAACATCTCACTTTCTGTAAGTTTTATCATGGAGCCTATTTCATAACATTCTCCATTATTTTTAATTTCTTCAGCTTGTTCCATAAGATCATTTTTACTCTGTATTTCATTTTTGATTTCTTCGATACAATTTATTAATTTATTTTCATCATAAATGATCTCTTGAATTAAAAATATTCCTCTCAAATGCATACAGTTTTCCATTTTTTTTGAACCACTTTTATCGTTACTCACAAGGTAGCCAAGTTTTTTTTCTATCTCATCTATATTATGCTTATCCCATACAACTAAGAAATATTTTTTATTACTGTCATCAGGTATAGAATCAGTTATAAAAACATCAGCATCTTTAATGATATTTACGATATTATATTTTCTTCTTAAAATTTCATTTACTTTTTCTTTTATTTTTTCATTATTAAATATCAAATGCACTTTGAATTCATTCATCATTATCGTCTTTCTTTATATCTTTCAATAAATTTCTTAATGGTTTAAATCTATCACCTTCTGACTTAGCATTTTTTGATAATGCAACCTCTTTTCCAGTTTTTTCTTTTATGAAATCCCAAAAAGCTTTTGCCTCATCTGTTTTCGTTTTATACTTCTGATTTTTATTGAGAAAATCTTTAGCAAGAACAATTAATTCTTGCTTTGTAATATCTGTAACTCTTAATTTCTTAATAAAAAGTGAACTTGCCGGAATTATTCTAAAATTGGGGATCAGAAAATTAAGGCTCGAGACCATTCTGCTCATATGATGCTTATCAAGGCTTTTCACAACATTATATTGCTTAAAATGTTCTTTAATTTCCCCTAAAACTTCTTTCTGCTCCAGAGCCTGAAGATTTTTTCTTTTAGGGTCCTGTAAATAAGCCTGCTGTTTTTTAGCAATGATGAGGGCTATCTTTTTTAATATTTTTTGTCTTAGCAGCAGTGCTTCCATTATAGTTTCATCATCGGTATCAAAAACAGGGGATTCAATAAAGACAATAGCAACCTCATCGTCATTCTTTTTATTATATTCAGCCTTTACTATATATCTTCCCCTATATGTCCCTTCAGGTTTTTCAACTTCGAAGGGGTCATTTAATTCAATCTCATCAAAATCTAAATCCTCATCTTCTGGCTCTATGTCTAACGAATCTGATATTCTCTCTTCTTCTTCAAGCTGGATCTCCATATTCTGTTCATATTCAGACTCATCATCGTCTATGAAGTCTTCAACATCAAGGACAGGAACATTAATCTTTTCCATGGCTTTGACAGTGTCACCGCTTGATAGTATTTGCTTGTATTTAAACTCTTGCTTTTCTTTGCCTATTGTTGATGCAGGGGCTTTGTCGGGTTGTCTTTTTTTAAATGGGCGTTTTTCCTTCATAGTTATTCCATTTTAGATAAAAAGCTTTTCCAATGGTGAATTGAATTCTTCACTGGCATTTTTTTCAGCAAAATTCTGAATAGAATTAGAAGTACAAGAGAAGAAAAGTTGATGGAGAGGATGCTTATTTTTTATCATTTTATATGTCCCAAGATATACCCCTTTATACATAAGCCCTTTCAAGGCAACTTCATAATGTTTAATATCCACTTTTTTCTCATAAACATCTTCGTGTAGCTTATGGGCAAGTGTCATGAGGGCATCTATTTTGCTACCTGCTTCTTCTATAATTTCAGAAGGCCTCTTTTGGTTATCTGGTATAATTGTGTTGTCAAATATTGCTTTCGCTATGGAAAATTTAGAGATGGTTTTAGTTGCTTTTCCGCTATGGTATGATCTCATAGCATCTTGGGTAGCCCTTTCGCCTATCACCTCAGCAGAGAGGATTCCTGCAGCAAATCCCGGGGGAGGAACCTTTCTTGTCCCTAATTCCCATCCATAACACACCTGACATATACCTGAATCATTTTTACATGTTAGAGGTGATCGAACTTCAATCTCTTTAACATGTTTCTTCTTGAGTTCGCTTATTTTATTTTCATCCAGCAAGCACCAGTTCGAATCTATTTTACCATATCTTCCGAGGCAGTTTTCAATGGAAAGCCTAATGCCTTCTGCTCCACAGTCATCTTGTCCTTGTATCTTTATGTCACCTATAGCAAAAACAAGTCTTCTTGTGAGATAACCAGCATCCGGCGTCACGAGCTTTTTATCACCCAAGGATTTTCGAGCACCAAAAGAAGCAAGGTAATATTCTGTTGGCGAAAGGCCTTCAAGGTAGCTTGAAAAAACAATCTCATTAGTCTTCTGACCACCCATTTTTTCTACAAAACCTTTCATTCCAACCATCTGCTTTACATTCGAAAGATCACCTCGAGCTCCTGATAATAACATGATGGCAATAGGGTTTTCTGTTTTGCAAGATTTAATATTTTGCCTTATGAATTCTTCAGTTTTTTCTTCAGGGGCAGTATCTTTGAGACAATCCTGTTTTTGAGTCTCATTTAATGAAAGGTCAGTGAAATCAAATATACTTAAACTAAAGCCTTTTTCTGTTGCTATTTTAAGTCCAAGACACATTAGCTCGTGGGCAAAGTCAAAAAACTTTTTTTTGGATTCACATTTTAAAAAATATAGCTTCAATATTGATTCTGCCTTACGTTTATCTATTTGGCCATGCCCACTGTTATATATCTCATCATCATTTATGCACTTTGCTATATTTTCTCTGCCTTCTTGAGTCTGACTCAAAAGGTATAGTCCTGTCACTATATCCTGAGAGATGTTGATGTTTGGCTTTCCATTTGCTCTTAAAAGAGCATTATTCAGTGCATCCATATAATCTGGAATTTTATATCCCGTTTTATAAACACTCATTGTATCGCCGTCAAAATCTGCATTAAATCCTGAACAAATAAGAGGGTTAACTCCTATGGCTTTATGATTCCAGGAAAGTGTGGAAAACATTTGAAGATTATGAGGATGAAGGGTAGGTTGCCTGTTTAAAAGCACTTTTTTTGATTCTTCTCCAAATATCCACATAATATCTAAAGGAATCCGAACTTCATACGGTTTTATTTTTGGGTCAGGCACAATCACACCTCTCGCACTGAGATTGACCCGTCTGCCAAGTATTGCCTTTCTTATTATACCTTGCTTTCCAGTCACATACGAAAGTATTTCTTTTTCAAGTAGCTTTACTCGTTTTTGAAGGATAGTTTTTTTGTCTTTTTTGGTCGATATGTTATCAACAAGAATTTTTCTGTAAAGTTTTGTGAGCTTGCTTTTTTTGTGTGGTCTGCACCTTAGGGGTATAACAGGAAGGTAATTAACTTCTTTCCCTAAAAGGGTAACTGCCTCACTAAGAGTTATGTAACCCATTTCATCTTTTTCCATGCTGTTCAGTTCATGGAGATTATTTAAATTTTTTCCCCATTTGAATATATCTTTAGAGTCAGCAAAACGTATTCTGTATTTTTTGACATCCATTAGTTTTGTTTCAGCATATCTTTCTGGCACAATAATTTCTCCATCTTCATCAAGCAGTTCAAAACAAACACCCAACCCACGCCAAAAGTATGTCAGAGCCTTTATGGACTCGGAGATTGAAATATGCCCAGAATCATCAATTATACATGCGTTAGATCGTTCTCCAAAAAATTGCTCAATTAAATTTTCTCCATTTTGAGACAGTATAGCCCATGCCTCCATCTCCCCTAATCTCTGGCCCCCAATAAATCTCTTACCACCAAGAGGCATCCCTGTTATATACGATACAGGACCATCATTGCCTCTTATAGAAAGTTTGTCACATGCAAGGTGATTAAGCTTTACAAGATACTGATATCCTACAGTAACTGGATTATTTGTTAAAGGATTTCCATTTCTGTATAGAATCCCCATACCTTTTTCATTTAGTCCAGCTTCTTCAAGCCACTTCGACAAGGACTTTAAATCAGATTTGGCAAAAGGTTTGCCTGCCATCTCTGCTTTTTTTCGTGTATCTTCATCTGGATGTTCCCTTGCCACCCATCCATAATGAGTCTCAAGCACTTGTCCGAGATTCATTCTTGATATAATACTATGGGGATTAAAAATCACTTCAACATATTTCTTTTCTCCTTTTATATTTAAATAAGGCATATTCTTATCTGGTAGTATACATGACACAACACCTTTATTGCCATGCCTGCCAGTAAGCTTATCCCCCACTTCAAGAGGTCTTTCCTTCTCAATCGATACTTTAAGGATCTGCCTATCATCTTCAATAAAAACGCGAAGATTTATAACTCTGCAGCCTCTCATATCGGGTTCAGAACGAATCACCCTTCTTATTTTTGTTTTCATCTTAGGCACTTTGGGGTAGAGTGTGGGCATACGTTCAATAATTAATCTATTAAGAAGCTTGATTCTATTTTGTTTGTCTGGGTCAAGGTCTTCAAATGTTCTACCTCGAGCATATAATGTTTCTTTCAACAGTTTTTCTATTTTTTTAGGAAATGGAGGTTGTATATCAATTATTTCTTTTAGATTAGGAATTCTCAAAACTTCATTCAGCCATTCCAAACTATTTTCAGAATAATTTTTTATTTTTATATGGTTACTGTTCAACAGTTTTTCTATTTGGTCTTTAAGGGAGTCAGGTGTATTTTTATTTTCAAATTCATCCTCATAAAAGTCTGCATCTTTTCTTAATTCAGAAAAAATGGCAATAATTGTGTTTTCATCTATTTTTTTATCAAGATCAATATGTTCTTCAAGGATTGCATCTGAAGAAACCTTGTATTCCTTTGTTATAACATGGAGAGATTTTAGTTTTTCAGCCGCACTTTTGCTTACAACAATAGCATCATCCATATTGTAGCCATAATAAGGCATATAAGCTACCAAGAAGTTTGCCCCAAGCGAAACCTTTCCATTATTTATGCCTGTTCTTTCGGCCAGAATTTTGCCTGGTTCAATTTTTTCGCCTTTCTTTACGCGAGGGATAAATGAAAATGGAATTCTTGAAGCTACTGAAAAAGGCGATTTAGGTAGATAGAACATCACCTCTTCTCCAAGACGAGTCTTAATTACAATTTTGTCTTTGTCTATAGATTTCACAGTGCCTTGTATATAGGACCTTATAATTCCTTCCGCAATCTCCGCAACAATCTTTTCATAACCCGTCTGTACTAAGGGTGGTTCTGAATTGACAAGTGGAACCGCTTGTTTTAAATTTTTAGACCCCATAAGCGCCCTTGCTGGATCATTGTGATTGACAAAAGGAATTTGTAATGCGGCATATCCAAAAAGTTGGTCTAAAAATGCATCGGTCCACTCCACTTCAGCTTTTTTTACTTTTTTTGCATCAGGTTCCCCTCTTACCATAATTTCTTCACTGTTTGTTTCATAACAAATAAAGTCACCTACGGGGGAAGGTTCTGCTTCTGGTGAAAAAAACTTTATAGTTCCTTTGTTGTTTTTTAAAGGTGAAAGAATTTTTCCATCTTCTGTAATCTTTGCTTTATGGGCAAGATGAAGTTTTATTCCTATGGCTTCCGATTCAGGGGTTTCAAGGAGGCATACTCTACCATAATGCGTGGGATGAATATCTCGCCCTGATTTAGATTGTATACCCCTCGTGAACACAATCTTTCTTCTGTGTTCAATTTCAGATAAGGGATTAGTAGAATCAAAAAAAATAAATCTTTCATGACCTTTCTTGGTGTGGAACAATCTGATGAAACGATCAAGACCACCTGAAATATAAGGATGAACAAGATATTCAGCCAATGTGAATTTTTTTGTGTATTTCTCTACCTCTTTCTGAAGACTCTTTTTCATATATTCATAATAATTGAATTCCTTCACATAAAAACCTCGAAGGTCACGCATACGCTCTAAATCGGTAAACTTAGGAGAATTATTATTGACAAGACTGAACTTTTTTTGTGGCAAACACTCTACCCCTTCAATAACAAATGTTCCCCTTGGCGTTACGAGAGGCAGATTAAAATATGGCACCTCATAATCTTCTCCATTTATATCTAGCAATAGGTTCACTTGTGCAGTATAACTTTCTCCCATAGAAAGTGCCTTGAACCAGAAATTTTCATCTTTACCGAGAATATGGGGAAAATCAATGATAACATCTTTATATCTAATTTGTTTGCTGCTAAGACTGCTAAGGTATTCAGAAAGCCAGTTAAAAAATTCATGAAAGTAATCGTATTGCCAGAATTGTCCGAGTCTACCATAAAGCTTTTCTGTAAGCAGCTCAATGTCATGGATTAAACTAACAGAAGTTTGAAAATATTTACTAAATTTTGTTAAGATAAGTGTTCTTCTCCATCTCTCGAGGACAGGCAAATAGAAATTTCTTATTTGGTCTAAGTCAAAAAACATATATGATGATATTATTTCTTCAAGTTCGACAAGAATTTCAGCAAGCTTTATAATTCGAGCTTCTTCTGATGCATTTAGTATTTTGTTTTCGTTATCTGGAGTTAACTCCTCTACCTCCTTAATAATTCCCTCAATTTTTTCAGGAAATGACGGAGCGCTATTTTTCTCTGAAGCTTCTGATTTTAAATGATGGTATAAAGCAGCATTATAAAGAAGCTTTTTATCCTCAGGACCAACCTCATTGGTAGTTTCAAAAATTTTACTAAGTAATGTTGCTGTCTTTTCAGGATGATAGTCAAGAGAAATTTCCTTAAATTGTTCTTTACTAAAGAAGAAGGGCTCTTTTTTTTGATTAGCATCAATCATATAAATATTTATTTGTTTTTTAAGAAAAAAATTTGTTATAAATAAAGTTTTTCATCTTATTTTCTTTCTGTTTATCAAATAAATTTAAATATTGTCAAGTATAATAAGAGCTGATCAAGTCTTTTTAGACAGCCTCCATCATTTTTTAAGTGGTTTTTGCCGCTCATACTGAGGGCACGGGCACGCTTCTTGTTATTTATTATGTTTTTATAGAATGCCACCATGAGTTCTTTTGT
>Ga0209407_1001473_pt1 | contig 24588 bp, 26 predicted proteins | sample AD_JPNHG3_MetaG_FD_184410 | JGI IMG/M metagenome (GOLD analysis project Ga0209407, IMG submission 184410) | Active sludge microbial communities of municipal wastewater-treating anaerobic digesters from Japan - AD_JPNHG3_MetaG (SPAdes) (version 2) | ecosystem: Engineered > Bioreactor > Anaerobic... | reverse complement strand
ATTCGATATGACATCGTACTATCATCCCCTGTCGAAGTATCCGATACTCGATCCATGAGCCGTGTACGAGGCCCGTACGCACGGTTCTGTGAGAGGACGAGGGGCTCCGCCCCTCTCCTACTCGATGTCCTGGCGAAAAATGGGACAGACGCTAGGAACCCGTCAGTCCCTATTTTCGCAACCCAACACAAACTAACGTTTTTAGAGAAAGGAAACAAACGACTGTACACGGTTCTATTTATTTAAAATAACTACTGCTATAATTTATTCGAAGGGACGTATGGCATGAATTTGCTATCCCAAGCTATACGGAGCTTGGTCGGCGATTTCGGCCGGAGGCGAATAGATGAAAAGAAAAAAGGGAATAATACTTGGTATCACCCTGATGATGTTTCTCGTGATAGCCATTCTGGGAACCTCTATAATGGCCATTGTCATGAGCAAAGCCAAACAGGCCAACGATCTTGAAAAGCGCACGCAGGCCTACTTTTTCGCGAGATCCGGCGTCGAGATCGCCAGGCAATACTCTTCCATGGCTGATTTGGCAGACAAGATACACGTTCTATACGGTAACCTTCCGGGGGCAAACGAAAACGCCGACTTTTCCTACTCAATACAGGACAACACGGGCGAATGGAAGACCGGTATTCGGGAAAAACTGGAAGCCTTCAGAAAACAAGACGATCTGGCCGACAAAGAGATCGTAGTGGCCGTCTGGAAAGAAGGTCAGACAACGAAAATCCTCTCGCTGGGCACGGCAGCCGATGCCACGAGAGTGGTTTCTTTCGAAGGAACCAGCGCAACTTCCGCCGAACAGGTAATAAACATGGCCCTTTATTCATCGGGTCTGATATCCATAGGTAGTTCTGCCGGTTATTCAATTATCGGGACAGTTGGAACAGGAGATAGTAAAATCACTGGTGATATCAATAAAATCACAGGCGGTGTAGTCTATAATCTCGATATCGAATATAGACTTCCACTATTCCCGCCATTTCCAAACCTGACCAGCAGAGGGTCGTTTGTTTTTGAGAATAAAGAGAATCAAAAAACGATCAGTACTGACGGTTATTACTCGAGTTTGACAGTGGGGAGTGGTAAAACTCTTTACATTGACACAGGAGACAAAGACACGGTAAGAAAAATAGTGGTAGACACTCTGGCTTTGAGCAGTGGGAGTATAGTGCTTACTGGAGAGGGAGAACTCGAGTTGTATGTTAGAGATTTAAAAGAGAAGAATAGTTCCGCTATATCTGGAAAGATCAACGAAGGCGGCAGTCCCGGAAGAGTGACGCTGTACGCTTCGGTCGATTCTTTAGATTTGACATCACTAGATATGGCCGGAACCGTTTATATTGAAAACCCTACCGGAGAGGTCAATATTGGATCTGGAAATGAAGGTACAGTAATCCAAGGTCTAATAATAGTGGGCGGTGTAGACGACCCCGAAAACAATAAAGACATAATTAAAACTACTGGTAATGCTAGTAGTGGTTACATAGAAGAACCTATACAGACTGTTTTGTATGCGCCGCACCGTATTGTAGAGATGAAAGGAGATTCATCTTTCTACGGTGCGATAGTTGCCAAGGAGCTCACTACTTCCGGTGGTGGAAGTTCCGGAGGAATCGTATACATGATCGATGGCCTCGGCGACACTCTCGACCCGATCGTGGAAGTCAACTCCAGCGAACTGTGGGGCGAGTGAGGATGATGATTCGTCGTTTGAGTCAGGCACATGCCCTTCCCGGTCGAGGTGGAGGCTTCTCGTTCGTGGAGGTCCTCATAGCCCTGCTCATAATTATCATCTCGGTGGTGGCGCTGCTCAATTTCCTGACCGCATCTTTGAGAGTGAACGACACCTCCTCCAAAATCGCGGGAGATCTACTCGTCAGCTCCGGAGAGCTTGAAACCGGGGATATTGAAGGAGTTACCGCGACGATCACCGTGAACGGCGTCAGCATCTCCGGCAAGTTGCGAGAATCGCCCTACGGCTCAAGCAAAAAACTCGTAGAGTTCGTGAGGTCTTCCGGTGATTGAACGCAAAGGAAAGCCCGGCCTGACCCTTATGGAAGTCCTGATAGCCATGGCGATAATAGTGGCAGTTCTCATAATCTCTTTCAACATCTACAACCTCTGGTGGAAGGCTTATACCATGGCCTCAAATAAGGCCGTTATCGAGAGAGGTTTGACCTCGGCGATCGAGATAATTATCAAAGAGCTGAGAGTGGCAAAGAGCGTGGCCCTCGTCGGAGATTTCGATTCGCTCCCGACTCCGTCTTCGACGAACCTGTTCATCGGGCTGGATCAGAACGAGAAAAGGGTGAAGATCTGGTCGGGAAACAAGAACAACATTTCCAATCTGATCGATGAAGACATCGATTTACTGGCCTTCAGCGTCGATAGCGTCGACAAAGATCTGCTGAACATAAGGATTGGAAACACCGAAAAGAGCGTCGAGCTGTCTTCCAGCGTCAAGATGCTCAACAAAAACCTCAAAGGCGATTCATCTTACACGGAGACCTCGATCGTCGGTTTCGAAAAGTCAGTGAAACTCTTCGAGTAAACACCTCTTCTTGTAATCCATTGTCATGAAACTGCCGGGGGATTCTTAACCGGAGAATCCATCGGGCATCTTCTCGCGAATGCCCCTTACGCTTAGCCTGATTATCTCTTCCGACCGTTGGGGGTATTTCTTGAGCAGTTCATCGGTGGTTCCGGCTTCGAAGCAGGAGCCGGTGAATCCCGGCGCCATCGTGCAGCCGAAAAGCGAGTAACGTCCGCCCGGAACCATATAACCGGCCTGCCAGACTCCGGCCGGAACGACGAATTGAACGAGCTGTCCGTTAACGAAGTCGTTTCCCATCGTTATATCTTCGCTCGAGCCGTCGGGATAAAGTAGAACCAGTTTCAGGGGATCGCCTCCGTAAAAATGCCACACCTCATCGGTAGTTAAACGGTGGAACAGCGAAAGGCTCTCCGGACTGTCCGAATAAAGACCGATCATGGCCGTCGAGAGAGGCCCGCCCTCGAGGGTTTTAACACCGGAGCGATAGGTGCTGACATACAGAGTGCTCTCGACCGGCAAACGCTGGAACCGGTAATGCTCTATTATCGCTTTCGTATCCGGGTGAATCTCCTTCGCTTTTCTATCCTGTGATCGAGCCCTATCTTCCTTCATCTAGCCTCCTCGAACGCATCTGTTTTTACTCATCTGGGGTTCAGCTCTACCTTCGTCCATCTGCCTTTTACGGCGCTTTCATAAATGGCCGAGCAGACGGCGGTGTTTCTGTAACCATCTTCGAAAGTGGGGTATGAAGCTTTGACAGAGGGCCGGCCTCTTTCGATATCGGTATAGACCTCCCTAAAGCATTCCTTGAAAGTGTCGACAAAACCTCCGCAGAAAGCGTCGGAACTGGTGAGAACACCGCCGGATTTACGGCTTCTGTTGAGCTCGCAGGGGCTTTCCGAATCCCACCACACCGATTCGTTCCGTCCGGTTACCTCTATCTCCAGCCTGTTTCCCCTTCCGTGAGAAACCTCCGACAGTATAACGTTCCCGATAGCCCCGCTGTCGAACTTCAAAAGGATCGCCGCGGCATCTTCGGAATTGACCGTTATCCTCTCCGAACCCTCTCTGTATTCGGAGTACATTTCGTCCCCCGAGAGATATCTTTGCCTGGTGAACGCGCCGAAATCGGCCGATACTTCGGTCACTTCAAGGCCGGTAAGGTATCTGGCGAGATCGATCCAGTGGGAACCGATTTCGGTGACTGCGCGCATATGTCCGGCCAGTTCGGGTTTATAGCGCCAGGAATAACGATCCGGAAGGGCATGGAATTCCTGGAGGTATGCGCCGTGAATCAAACAGACGCCACCGAACTCGCTTGCGGCCACGAGCTTTCTGGCTTCATGGCACTTCCCGTGGAACCGTACGTTGAAATTGACGGCCGCGACCAGCCCCTTTTCCTTCGAGAGAGCCAGAAGTTTTTCGGCTTCGGCCGTATCCAGACAGAGAGGCTTCTCGCATATAACGTGCTTCCCCGATTCCATAGCCCGTTTCGCCATCACATAATGAAGGGCCGGAGGCGTGCAGATGTGTACACAGTCGATACCTTCTTGCAGCGCGATTTCGAAATCGACTCCATGACGTTCTATTTTCCACTTCTCCGCGAAGGCCGATGTACGCGATAGGTTCGATCCGACCACCGCGGCCACCTCGAATCCGAGCTCTCTTAGCGCGCGGGCGTGGATCTCCGCCGCGAATCCCGTTCCTACAATTGCCGCACGTATCTTTTCCATATCTCCCCCGAAAAATGTATTAAGCTCTCTCATCCACGTCAAGTGTAACCGATTGACATTCGCCGTTCATCTCTATTTTGCCACACAATTGGAAAAGTTGACACGGCAAGAGGCCAGTAACGTGCGAAGGCCGGCCCCTTTTCCAGGAAAGTTTGTTGGTGGGCTGTACATGACAGAACTATGCTTGCGATATCAGTCGATTCCATTCGCCCACGAAGCGATACTCTCCCAGTTGCGGAAATCGCCAATCTCGGCCCCGACTTTTTTGATTATCATTTTTTCGAAGGGATTCATCTTGCCGCTCTCTATTCTTCCTCCGAAGCAGGTTATTTCAACGGGTTTCACTTGCTCTATCACCGGTCTCAGAGATTCCGGAAAGCGCCAGTCGCCCAGCAGCTCCAGCGGATCTCCCGCGCCGGTAGGACCGCTAAGAAAGATCCGCAGGGGCATCTTTGCAAGCTCGTCCGCAAAGGTTTTAAGGAACTTGACGGCCTCCCTTCTCCACAGCCCTATATAAACGGCCGTTCCGAGTATCGCTGTTTTGTACGGCGAGAGATCGGCGACTTTCCGGGCAGGCAGCACATCCACCTGCATCTGTCTTTTCTTGAGGACCTCTCCGATCTTTTCGGCGATCTCCGCGGTCGATCCACGCTTGGTGGCATAAGCTACCAAAACTCTCTCTTTCATGAGGCAAGCCTCCCGTTCGTTTCAGCGTCGCGGATCATTCCCGATAGAAAAGCAAGAATCATGAGTATAAACCCCCCTGCCAGCGATGAAAGCATAACCAGAGTGATCGTGTCCGGGTTTTTTACGAACGGGACGAGTCCGAAGACGGCGATTTCCAGCGCAAATAGAATTGCAATGGAAGAAGTCACCAAAAAAATCAGCCAAAAACGGGCCGTTTTTTTTCGAAGGCCACCGGTCTTTTCGTTCTTTGAAGGCTTCAAACGCTTGTGAATGAAAGTCGAGAAGACCCATATAATTGAGAAGAACACCACCTGCCCAATTCCCCCGCCAACCAGGAACAGCAAAACAAAGAGCAGCAGCAACACAGTCGGACCGTTCCTTCTGTGAAGGAAACCGACCGACCAGACTATAATGGCTATTCCCACGGCCATGGAAGCGATCCCAGTGATCAGGAAATTGGGAATAACTGTGAAGGCCGGCTCGTTGCCGTATTCCCACATCTTGTCGGCTTCCCCGATCGCGTGGATCACCAATCCGTTCGTCGGGGTGAACCCCTGCAACGCCTCGAAGAAACCGTGGCCTATACCGCCAACACCGAAGATTATCGCCATAGTCGCTACGACAACCAGTATTGTGCGATTGACAATCTTCGAACCTGTCTTTGAAATACCCGCTTGTTTCATTCCTTTGCCTCCTTATCATATCTGGCCAGAACCAGATCTACCATTTGATTTATCTTTCGCCTTCGCTGCTTCTCATCGAAAAAGTCCGCGCCGAGATACTTACCGTAAAGATCGGGATCGACGACTATATGATGGAACGGAAGCATCAGCTGGAGGGCGATCACGTTCAGATCGGGGAGAGTGTAACCCTTGAAGATCTCCTGCAAAAGCGGTAAAACCATCTGACAGGAGTTCCTGCAGCCCTCTTTCAACTCGCCGGCTATGGCAATCCTGCTCACGTTGTAAAATTTGAAAGCCGCATCGGCAGTGGTAAGTAATATCTCTCTCAACCTGGTTTCCGGATCGTTTTCGATTGCATCGCTTCGCCGCAGCTGCCCGATGATCTCTCCCATCATCGTTCCCACGACCTGACCTATGAGATTTTCTTTCGACTGGAAATGGTAGTTGACCAGCGAAGGATTCACCCCGGCCCTATCTCCTATTTGCCTAGTAGTGAGTCTGTTTGCGTCTTTTCCTTCTTTAATCAATTCGAGCGTGGCTTTGAAGATTCTTTCCCTGGTGTTGATTTCTTCGGTTGTCAATCGGTTCGCCTCCCCTGTATTTGAACATAATTAAAATACATTTTGAACGTGTTCAAATATATTATATTCATCCATATAGGTTTGTCAAGGGGGCTGGTTTTATCGAAACTGAAGGAGCCACAGATTTTGTTGAAAACCAGAACATATTTTGCTTCAAGATTGGCCCTGATAAGCAATCAATGGCCTTACTTAGTGTGGCCGGCTCTTTTTGGGACGACTATTTTTTTCTGCTTATGCTGCTTCTATTGAGTCATGGTCTCAGTTCAGCACAATGCAGCTGGAAAAACCGACAGTGTTACAAAGTCGTTTGACTTACACCGTATGAATCTCTTTTCTCACCCAACATCAATGTCCGACGCTGTGAATTACTGGCCCAGCTTTCGCCTTCCGGGTGCGCCTCCATACAGAGATCAAATAGATTTAAAGTCTCGCCTTTCGATTTCGGCGAGCTCTTCTTTTTAATTTCCATTCCGGGGGACAAGTTGTCTTTTCGTGCTTTCAGTATCTTCGACTCCTCATTTTGTCGGTCATCTTTCAAAGGACCGCCCCCTTTCGAGGTTCGATTCAAGTGCACCGCACGATCGGCCCGATCGTCTTTATTGTTGTGACGGCTTCTATGGTTCGTTGCTAAAATCGCTCTATATTGCGGCTCATTCGGGTGCCGTTACTCCGACTATTTAACATTATGCATGCAGTCTGTAATTCGATTGGCTTTCAGTCCTTTTGTCACTGTATAATTTACTATACTAAAATTCTCTTGGGGAAGTGACGGATTTGCGAGGAAGAAGACTGCCGGGCGACAGATTCATATGGAGGGCATTGAGGCCTATTCTGAGGCGCCCATTCATGAAACGCTACAATCTTCACGCGGTGAACGCCGAAAAGATTCCCGATCCGCCCTTCCTTCTGGTCGGAAACCACGCTTATTTCATAGACGCCGCTCTGATCGAGGCTTTCGTGAGCTATCCCATCGTGTGGGCCGTCGCGGCCGGCAATTTCAGGCTTCCCCTGGCAGCCTCTATTTTGAAGGCCGCCGACGCGATCGAAAAGCGGAAGGGAGTTCCTGATGTCGCCGCGATGAGAAAGATCCTCAGGGTGTTGAAGGACGGGGGCATAGTCGGTCTGATGCCCGAGGGCTCCGTGACCTGGGACGGCGAGTTCGGCGAGGTGCCGCCCGGAACTGAAAAGTTTCTCGACAGGGTCGATGTTCCCGTGGTGGCGGCTAGGATGAACGGGGGTTATCTGACCAGGCCGAGGTGGGCCGACCACCACCGCTGGGGAAGGATCGAGATCGCTTTCGAGGTCTTTCGCGGAAGCGAGGCGCTGGATTTCCTTTCGCGTTCCTCCGACTGGGAATGGCAGAGAGAAAAGAGGATCGTTTTCAAAGGGCGAAAAAGGGCTTCCGGTATAGAGAGAATCGCATGGTTCTGCGAGAGATGCGGGGGCTTTCGCACAATTTCAGCCAGAGGCGACGAGGCGGTCTGCGCCGAATGCGGCGCCGCGTTGACAGTCGATGAGTACGGATATGTATCAGGCAGAAGCGTGCCGGAGGTTTTGAAGGTCCAGAGAGAGCTTCTGGCGGCATACCTCGCGAGAGAGGGTTCCCTCAAGGTCGGCCCGGGGGAGGCCGTGATTTTGAACACCCTTACAGAGAGTATAGAGAAAGTCAGAGGGGAGGTCTCGATCGACGGCCTCGAGCTGAGGGTAGGAGAGAGGAGCTATCGGCTTGAAAACGTCAGGGGCTTCTCCACTTATCTCAAGCGTTTAAACGAGTTCAACTACGACCGTGATGTGGTAAGACTTAAGACGGAACACTCCTCTTATCTTCTCTACTGCGCCCACCGCATCCTCGCCGGCCCGGAGGCCTCTACACTATAACCGAGAAGCTCTGCTCCTCCTTCCTGTATCGAGACGCGACCGTTGCGATGGCCCTAGAGAGCCTTTCTATGCCCGTTTCTATTTCTTCTTCCGGTACTCCTAGAGGGTTCAATCTCAAGTAGTTCTTACCGGAGGAATCGAAAGTGAAGAGACTTCCCGGCGAGACCGCGACGCCCTCTTTCAGGGATTCTTCGGCAACTTTCCAGCAATCCATGGAATCGGGGAGCTCAAGCCAGAAGAAGTTACCGCCCTGCGCTTCGTTCACCTTCACGTATGACGGAAGGTACCGGTAGCAGGCCATCCGGGTCTTTTCGCATTTTCTGAGCGATAGCTTGATATATCGCTCCAGGTAAGCGTCGTATTCACCCGAGGAGAGAAGCTTCGCGGCGACCAGCTGGCTCAGGTTTGGCACACCCAGCGAGATCATCCTCATCGGCTCGATCAGCTTTTCTATGAGAGCCTCGTCGGCCACGATCCAGCCGATTCTCAAACCCGGCGCGTATGATTTTGAGATGCCGCCGACCTCTATAACGCAGTTGTGTGTGTCGTAGTATTTCAAGGTTCTGGGCATCGGGCTCTGGTACTGGATTTCCGAAAAGACCGTGTCGTCGATTATCGGCACGGAATACTTTTCGGCCAATCTGACGAGCAATTCCTTTTTCCGCTCGGGCATGTTCGCCCCGGTCGGGTTGTGGGAGCAGCTCATGGTGTATATGTACTTCACTGAACCCCTCTGGAGAGTGTTTTCCAGCGTGGCCATGTCGAAGCCCTCGCTGAACCTGTTTACGGGCAGGACCCGGTGCTGGAACATCCTGGAGATTTTGATAACGTTCAAATATGTAGGATTTTCGATTATGACGGCCTCTCCCGGTCTGGCCAGCGCGGAAAACAAAAGATAGATCGCCTCCTCGGTTCCGATCGTTACTAGAAGGTTTTTCGCGGAGACTTTAATACCCGAGCCGTTCAGCCTTATGGATAGATACTTGAGTAACTCGGGGTTGCCCCTGAGCGAAGGGTACTGGAGCGATTCGTCGAGTTCTTCCTGTGATAGACCTTCCAGTATCTTTTTCAGAAGAGTCATCTGGTCGGCCCTCACTTCGGGAACGCCTGTGTCGAGCCTGATGCAGTCGTCCGGCCGACCCTTTGCGAGCGATGACCAGCGGGCCTCCCCAAAGGAGGATGTGGCCCAGGCGCTGAGCTGGTCGCTCCAACTTATCATTCCGAATTCCTTCTTGAGCTGTGTCACCGCGGCCACATAAGTGCCGCTGCCGGACTTTGAGTCGAGGAGACCGTCAAGTTTAAGCTCGTTGTAGGCTTTGATCACCACACTCCTGTTGAGTTTAAGCAACTTGGCCATCTCCCGCTCGGAGGGCAGTCTCGTTCCCTCCGGTATGTCGCGTCTCAAAATGGCAGCCCTCAACTGCTCGGTAAGCTGTTTGAAAAGAGGTACGTCCGTATTTCTCTCGATCGATACTTTCAGACCTATCATCGACCTCACCCCCTACGAAACGATTATATCTTTTCCAGTCCAGTCAACCATACCACTAATAAGATAGCGGAGCGTACCGCTTGACGATAATGACTGCAAAGCTTTATTATAAGGGACTTTCGGAAATTAATTCCGAATAGAATTACAGATGAAATGGATCGCTCCAATCTATTGCCAGCGGAAAGGCGGCCGTTCCTGAGCGGTGATATATTCGAAGCGAAGGGAGGGATCGTAGATGATACACAACCACTATCCGACAATAGAGGACCTCAGGACCGGTGAGATCGAAATCGAGAGGGAACTGGAGAGTCTGCGAAATGAAAGGATCTGGAGGAAAATCAGAAGGAGCGTCAGAGATGCGAAAAAAGGACGTTAAAGTTGTCAGGAGTCACGGCGGAGTCTTCAGGGTCGGCTGAGCGGCCGCTTCATCTGGAAGTGGAATGAGAGCAAGTCAGGCCAACCTTGTCGTTTATTCTCTCCCTGTTGTCCACGACCCATTCCAGGATCGATTCGGCGAAGGCGGCCTCCTCGGGATAGCCGCGGACAAGAAAGAAGTGAACCTGATTCAGTAGAACGGCACCCAGAAGGTACACGATGCTCTCCCTTTCTTCGGTCGTCAACGTGTTGTTGAGGCAGTATCCCTCCAGAAGATGAGGGATCAGATAGAGCGCCAGCGAGGGAGAGCCCATTTTCTTGAACTCCGTCAACACGCTGGATATGAGATAGGAGAGGTCGAAAACCTTGACCTCCCTGCAGGAGTACTCGAAATCTATGACTCCGGAAACCCTGCCGGAATTGACGATTATATTGCCCGGGTGGTAATCTCCGTGTATCGCCTGAACCGGAAGCCTGTAATAGAGCGAGAAGAACTCGCCGAAAAACTCTTCGATCCTCTCGCAATCTAAATACGGCAGATGGCCTCTCTGGCAGGTGAGAAATCGCAGCGAAGTCGATAGCGTCATGAAGAGATTCCTTCTCTGGATGGCATTATCGTTCAGTGTAGCGAGCGCCGAATGCAGCCGTCCGGTGAAGAGGCCGATTTCGCGGGCCATTTCCGGAGTGGCGCAAGATATATCCATGTCTGCCTTCTTTCCCTCTATGTACGTGAAGAGAGAGTAAACGAACTCTCCGATCCTGACTTCGAGGAGTCCGGCAGGATTCTTGACGGGAAGCGAGACGTTTATCCCATTATGAAACAGAGAGGAAAGAAAATCCTGCTGCATTGTAAAACACGCAACGTCGGCAGGCCGCCTCTTGAGAATGTACAAAGATCGGCCCGAACTGACTATATATGCACGACCATTGAGCCCGGAAACGAGCTTTATTTTGTCTTTGAACCCCCAGAACCTGGAAATCCGGGCATAGGGAATCTTTGGCATCTTATCACCCCGGAATACAACAGAAGAATTATACTACAGATTCGTGAAAAAATAACTTAGACCTGCCCACTCACACTCAAGCGTTTGATTCTTTTCCTTAGGCCGTACACGATAACCACCGTGGAGACAAGTGAGAAGGTGATCGCGCCCGACCAGACGAAGGCGCTCGCCCCTCCGTACCTGTCGGAGACAGTTCCGACGAAGAGATTGCCCAGAGGTGTCGAGCCTGCGAAGACGAGCGAGTAAACGCTCATGACCCTCCCCCTCAGCTCGTTGCTGGAGTTTATTTGCATCAGGCTGTTGGCCGACGTCGTGAAGAAGATATTGGCCAGACCCATCAGGCATATAAGGAAGGCGGAGAGGAGATACGACCTGTTGAAGCCGATCAACAGAAAGAGCGCCGAGGTGATGAAGGGGACCACGAAGAGCCGTGCGCGACTGGGGCCTTTAGCGCTCTTCCCGGCGATAATAAGTGCGCCTATAAGCGAGCCCACGCCGAGAGAGGCCATGAGCCAGCCGTACCCCTGAGAGTCCAGCCCGAGCTGGTTTCGGGCGAAGACAGGTATGAGAACGCTGTAATTCATGCCGAAGGTGCTGACTATCGCCAGCATCAGTGTCGTGGTGATGAGTATCGGGCTCTTCACGAGATACGCCAGCCCTTCCTTTATATCCGGCAGAACTGTTCCGCGCGGTCTTCTGTTTATGACCGGCCTCACGTCTATCTTGAAAATGCCGAGTATGACGGCTATGAAAGTTATCCCGTTTATGAGAAAACACCAGCCGGCTCCGACCATCGCCATCAATATCCCGGCGACCGCGGGACCGACTATCCTGGCGAGGTTGAAAACAGTTGAATTGAGGGCGATGGCGTTGAGGAGCACGTCTTTGCCTACCAGCTCGATCATGAAGGACTGCCTGGCCGGTATGTCCAGGGTCTTCACCATGCCCAGGCCGAACGAGAGGAGAAAGATGTGCCAGTATTGCACGGTGTTCGTGAAAACCAGAACCGCGAGTGCCAGGGCAAGCAGCATGGAGACGGACTGAGTGATCAACAGAATGGATCTCTTCGGGAAGCGATCGACGAAGACGCCGGCCAGTAGTGAGAAGACCAGCACCGGCGTGAACTGGGCAACTCCCAGTAGTCCGAGAAGAAAGGGCGAGTCGGTAATGGTCAAAACGAGCCACGACTGGGCCGCGGTCTGCATCCACGTTCCCATGACCGAAATTAGTTGACCGATCCAGAAATACCGGTAATTCTTCACTTTGAAAGCCGGGAAGGCCTTGCCTATACGGCCGAGGAGTACACCCTGCAAACCGTTAGCCAAACGAATCATCTCCAACACAATTGTACTACAAATTTTGTTTTATAATCAGATGTACGCTCAGGAGGTTTTACATGACCGCATACATTCTAAGAAGGTTGCTCTCTATTCCCCTGACAATGATCGGAGTCACCCTGATCGTATTCTGTGTTATATGGTCGCTCGGCCCGGACACTCTGTTGAGCGCTTATATGACCGGCGGCACCGGAAGGGCTCCAAACGCTGCGGAGAGGATCATAAAAAAGTATGGTCTCGACGAGCCGGCCATAATCAGGTACTTCATCTGGATTTCAAACACGCTCCGGGGAGATATGGGGTATTCCATGGCCGGAAGGATGGATGTTAGCAAGGCCATTCGCCAGATGTTGCCGAGCAGTCTGGAACTGATCTTTCTTTCGCTGATTCCCATAATTCTGATAGGCTCGCGCTTGGGCCTCAGGGCCGCAATGAATCCCGATGGCCCGGTGGATTCAGTCTTCGGCTTTCTTTCGACCGTCGGCTGGGCGACGCCCGACTTCATACTCGGGCTCTTAATCCTGACAGGGGGGTTCGTCTTTTTCAAATGGCTCCCGATCGGCGGCCTTAAACTGGTCGCGGTCAAAGGTTGGAAGGATTATACTTATTCGACGCTGATCGACTCCATCCTGAACGGCCGTATGAAGGTTTTTCTAGAACAGTTGTTGTCTCTCCTCGAACCGGTAATGACTCTCTTTCTTGTGAATTCGGCCTACATATACCAGATCAGCAGGGCCGGCGCGCTCGAAGTCAAGCACAACGATTACATACGGACGGCCCGCTCGAAAGGCTTGAGCGAGAGAGAGATAATGCTCAAACACGTGAGAAAAAACGCTTTGATCCCCGTGCTCACGGCCGGGGGCGAGCTCTTCGCCTCCATGGTGGCAGGGGTCGTGTTCGTCGAAACGATATTCGCCAGAACTGGCATAGGAAGCTTGATCGCCAACGCCGCCCTCATGTTCGACGTCTTGACGCTGTCCGGTTGTGTCCTGGTGATCTCTATACTTATGATAACGGCGAACCTGCTGGTGGATATAGCCTACTCACTGGTGAACCCTAAAGTGACGCTCTGGAAGGAAATTCCCGGATAAGCTATTCGGAACATTTGAACATATATCGCCTACATCCGATCAAAAAAGTGTGGAATCTAAAGCGATCAACGATCGAAGTGCTCACAACCACCGGGCAAAGAAGGAGGCAATACGATGGAAAAACTCACTCCACATACTCTTCGAAAGGCTCAGATGGAAAAGGAACTTCAGAGACTTCTAGGCGTTGAAACAGAAATAAAATCCGATTCTTATCTTCTAAGTCTTTATTTCCCTCTGGAAAACATCGGCAGAATCGAAGCCGAAAAACACGTGAGATCTTTGATTCTCGAAACGATGCGCTCGGACGAAAAACTGGCCGGACTTGGAAAACTCCACCAGAAGATCGCCGAAGCCATCGTGCAGAAAATCGGCAACACAGCCGACCTCGGTGTGGGTCTGGCCATTTTCTTGCAGTTCAGCGCCGGTGAAAGCTCCAGAGAACAGAACGTTGGAGAAGTGAATTTGCTCGCTCTTTCGAGACGACCCGACAGGGAGATATACGTGGGCAAAACTTTCGACCTCGACCAGCTCATATGGCTCACCAATTCTACGGTCGAAGCGCTGGTTCTCAGTCTCAGGAGAGAAGAGGCGGCCCTGTATATGCTCGATAGAGAGAAGCTTTTCGAGATCGCCGTACTGAAAAACGAGTTCATCCAGGAGAGAGAAAAGGAATACCTCGAAGGATATTCACCTTCGCCGTCTGCGGGTGTGGTTTACCACGGGAGCGACTCGGAGAAGGTCGAGAGACTGAAAAGCGAGGAGAACCGCAGATTTCTCCAGCACGTCGCAAGCGTTTTTAAAGAGGAGGAGAGGACGCCGCGCGACTCCGACTTCATAATCGTTTTCTATTCCTCATCTTTCGGCGAATTCGTAGAAAGGATCGAAGATGAAGTGAGACTCACGCTCCCCTCAGCGCACCGTGTCTTGGTCCAGAAAAACATCACCCAGGAGAAGCAACTCCTTTCCGAGAGCGTGAAGATAGTTAGAGAAGAGAAACCCGAGATCGCGGTGGAGCTTTTGAAAAAGGCAAGAGAAAACCGCGATCGATACGCTCAAGACTGGAACGATGTTGCCAGAATGGCCAACGACAGAAGAATAGACACACTGTTCATAAACCCCCTCGTAAGGAAGAGAGGTTATATTCTCGATAAAGAGCTCGTCTATACGAAAGCCGTGAAAGACAGCAGGGAGGTTAGAAACATAGGTCCGTGGATAGTGCGGAGCGTAACTGCCAGCAACGGTAAAATAGTGGTCGTGAACGGGGAAGTCCTCGAGAGCGGTATCGCGGCCAGATTGAGATACTGAAGAGCGGGAAGAGCCGGAACGAGAAGAGGAGAGAGGGCGAGACAGACGAGATGAGATCCCGTATAGGAACATTACGGGATGACACGGAATGACAGCCCCCTCACGTCATCCTGGCATGCTCCCAGCCAGGATCCCGTTCTTCGCGAAAAACGGGGACAGACGTCAGGAGAATCGTCAGTCCCCATTTTCGCGGTCTTTTCCCCCTCCCGTCATGCCGGACCTGATCCGGCATCCCGGTCCTTCTCGTGAGGGAAGCGAACACTCTACGCTCTTTTTGCGTTTGTGGAGAACGTTTTACTCAATATCAACAACTACAGTTTTGGAGGTGTTCAGGTGAAAAAAGCGCTTTTACTGGCCCTGACTCTAATTTTGACCGGGGCGATCTTAGCGACGCAGTTTTCGGTGGGAATGGGTTTTGTTTTTAATCGGGATCGTCAGACTCAGGATTTCGACATCCAGTTCTTCGGGAGATTTCAGGCAGGCTGGCCGGTCTTCGGCGGGCCGATTCTCGGGGTTATAGCCGACATCCCGGCCTTCGGCGTGACGCTGAAGAATTTCGAATTCTATACTCTCGATCCCTCGCAGGTCAACTTCGGCCTTTACACCGAAATAAGACTTAAAGATTTCTCGCCCACTCTTCCATCGATTTTCCTCAAGGCGACTTTAATGACGGAATTGCAGAGCGTCATGAATATGAAAATCGAGTACCTCCCGATCGTTTCACATATAGGGGCCGGTTACAGCATAGGAGATTTCAGCGTCGAAACCGGAAGCACGATCATAAACGTTGGATTCAACATGGGGGGCAGACTCGCAAGGCACACCACCTTTTTCCCCCACTTTCACCTAATCGGCAGATACGATTTCAGCTTCTAGCGGAGCGGGTTTGATACCCGCTCCGTTTCTACTTCGAACGACTGTGTTCAATGGATCTCTTTGGAGCGACTTGAGGTAGAATTCATAGAGGAACAGCATAAGGAGATGGTCCTATGAACAGAAGGATTGTGGCGGTTGTTTTTCTTCTCTTTCTCGCTCTCTCTTCGATGATGTCTTACAGCCTCTGGGAGAGTTACTTCCCCGAATACGTGAACGGTCCTCTCCCCTGGATGGCACCGGGCCTGAGGCTCAGTTACAGGGTGGATACCGCCGTTATGAAGCGTGGCGGCGGCCTGTCCGATACGGGGGGTTCCGGAACAGGCATCCAGCAAATGGATTTCGTGGCGGTCGAGCAGGATTCGACGGCGATCCTGAGTACTTACTTCATGACCATGAACGGAGGTTACTACCCGGGAGCTTCTTACGGCGCGCTCGAGAAACCGGGTATATCCGACTTCTGGCTGAATCCCGAGGTTTTTAAAGACCTGTCCCGCTTCAACAGCGATAACACCACGGCGATGGCGATGCCGCTCCAGTTCGGAGGGCAGACCCTTCAGGTTGTGCGGGTCGAAACCACCGGAGTCGATACGAAACACGTTTACACCTACGATGCGGCATCGGGATTGCTTATCTATTTGCTGATGCAGATCCCCTCGGGAGAAAATATCCAGCAATCGTACGTGGAGTTCATCTCGGCCAGATACATAGATCTCCCCTGGGCCAACTCTCCCAGGCCTTCCTGGAGCATGACCGACACGCTCTACGGAGGGACATACACGATTAATATACCCGGTTCCTACACGACTCCCCTTCAGATGCAGGTGAACGTCACTCCTCTAAAGTCCTCCCAGAGCTGGGATTTAATCAAGATGACAATATCGCAGTACGGTATCCTGCCCTCGGAAGTGACCACCGTCACGGGCATCGCCCAGATCAGCGGTGCTTTCTGGCTCTGCCCCCAGGCTCTGAAATCGCTGAACAGAGTTCAGACGATAGACCGGGATCCCGTTACCGGCGTCGTCACCGAAGTGGTTTTCGCCGGAAAGCTTCAGGACGGCACGAACGCGATAATGCTTCAGCAAAGCAACGGCACCTATATGAACCAGTATCTTTACGATCAAAACACCGGCCGACTTATCTATATCAAACTACAGTCGCCGAACAGCCTGAGCTACAACGTTACCGAGCTCTCGTTGATCAGATAATGCCGGATGATCAAAGCCCCAGGAATTTCAGCCGGAAGTAACCGAAGGTCAGACTCAGAAGGAGCGAAACGGTGCTGGATACCATGAAAATGATCAGGTATTTGCCGTTCTGCCCGCGTTCCTTCACGTAGATCCTGTAAGCGATCAGGTTGGCGAGCGAGGCGATTATCGTTCCGCTACCGCCGATGTTGACACCCAGAGTAAGGCCCTTATAGCTGTCGGTGAAAGAAGAGAAGAGTATGGCCGAGGGAACGTTGCTTATTATCTGCGAGAAGAGGGCCGAATTCACCATCGTCTGCATATCTCCATTGGCGACCGATCTCATCAGGCCGGATATGAACTCGGTCCTGGTCATGTTGTCTATGAATATGAAAAAGAAGGCGAAGGTTCCCAGCAGAAAGTAGTCGATCTTCTTGAAAAATCCCCTGTCCAGCACCATGGTAACGACAAAGGTCAGTACCAGACCTATCCTGTAGTCTATGACCCTGAAGACCGAAAGCATGACTACCAGGAAAGCCAGCGCGAATATCATCAGCTTTCTCGGCTCGCGTATCTTCGAAGGTTCGACAGTGAAGGAGGCTTTCTTCCTGCTGTTCAGGAGGTTCATCACCAGAGTCCAGCAGACGCCGAATATGGTGAAGGGCAAGAGAAAAGTAACGAACTCCCCGACCGGCACCTGGTACTTTTCGAAGAGAAAGAGGTTCTGCGGGTTGCCGATGGGAGTCAGCGCGCTTCCCACGTCGGCGGCCTGACTTTGAATCATCACCAGCCACATCGGGTCGAAGCCGGCTTTAAGGGCTATCAACATGGTGAGAGGGACGAGGGTGATCAGCGCGACGTCGTTCGTTATGAGAGAACTGACCGATGCCGTGAGCAGCACGATCATCACGCCTATACTACGCGGGCTTTTAAGGCTCTTCAGAGAGGAGCGGGCCATCCATTCGAGAACGCCGTACTCCTTGAAGGCCTGCACGACCAGCATAAGACTGAAGAGCTTGGCTATAACCTCCCAGTCGATACTCTCCAGTCTCGCGCCCATGAAGATCGAAGACACGATCGATAGAGCCATGGATATCCAGAAAAGCATCTCTCTTACCAGGTGTCTCTTAACGAAAGTCGGATCGAAGATCGTTCTTTTCAAAAGTTCGTATATATTATGCAAGTTCCAATGCCCCCTCGTCTGCTGCCGAGAGAGATCATACCACCGAAAATTCATACTGGAAAGACCGGTAAAGAAAATTGCGAAAGACGGAGATATGTAGCGCATCCGAATAAGAGGTTAAATAATGAAGGCGGCCCCCGGAATTGACTTCAGAAGACCGCCTTGAAAGACGCAACCGGGCTTTCTACTTGAGCTGGAAACCGATGCTCACATTTATAGTTGCCAGTCTATTGTCGGTGAAACCGTCGGGGCTGTCCGAATTATTCGATACGCCTTTTGCCGTGCCGCCTATGAAGCGCAGATTCAGGTAGGCTTCAAGATAATTCGTAAGCTTCAACCCGCCGCGCAGAGAAGCGTCCAGCACCGAGCCTTCGAAATCGAAGTCGGCCCCGTTGAAAAACCTGCTCGAGGCGTAAAAGCCATCGATATCCGTCGCAACGTAGAACCTGTCGTTGAACCAGAGCTCGCCTTTGACCTTTATCACCGGCACCGGGCCGACGTTCTTGTTGGCCACGAACTTCGTCCCGTCGAGCGATTCGAAGTATATATCGGCGTTTCTTATCTGAAGCGAAAGCCCCAGCGCCAGATAGCTGTCGCCCTTTCTCAAAACGTCGTACGTGTAGCTCAAGCGATAGAAGGGAAATCCGTAGTTCAAAACCATTCCTGTGCCGGCGGGAAAGAGCACGTCATCCACCAGCAGATCGCTCTTCAACTTGACCTTCGTCTGCACCGTCAGCGGTTGATAGAGAAAATATACAGTGTGCCTGTCGATTCCCACGCTGGCGGTGAATCTCTCGAAGGGGAAGAGGACATCCTGCCCTCCGTCTTTCACGTAATTGAATACTGTACCGCTCTGGCCGAATTGAATGGTGTGGAAGATCACACCGGTGAAGCCGGACTCGTAGTCAAGCTCAAGGCGAAGACGATTAGCCGGACCGCTCAACAATCCGGCGAACGAGAACACTGCCAGTACTATAAATGCCGCGATCAATACTCTGACTTTCAAAGTAGTCACCTCCATTTACGATTATATGGTTTCCCCTTCATACAAACGGCATATCGGTGACTGTCCGGCAGTTCTGGCATCTCCTTTAATGATGAAAATTCCGGCAAAGATTCGCGGGAAAGCGAAAAGCCGTTCTAAGACAGACCGAGGGCTTTCATCGCCTCTTCTTCGCTCGCCACGAAGAAAGTCTGCTTTCCCCTGTTCGATTCGTAAATGAAGGCTTTAAGACTTTTACTCGTATAGCCGCTGAAATCGCCAACAATCGCCAGTTTTATATAATAGGTGGACATCTTTTGCAGTATGTCTCCGGCCAGGCCGGTCCGGAGATCGTAGAAACTCTCTGGGAAGTTCTCTTTGTAGAAAATGAACCTTTCACACCCTTCATAACACAGATCCGCTATCGCATCGAGAACGTCCTGCGAACTCCTGAAAACCTCATCCCGTCTCTCCATAATGCCAACCTTGCCTCTATCCGTTTCGATAAGCCCTATAATACGACTCCCCCCTTTTTTCATTCGTCGATATATGATAGCAGAAAGCCACTGATCGGGAAACCATAGTGTCTTCCTGCGAAAAAGCGCATTTTCGCGTTAACCCCCCACTCATGTTACCCCGTGTCATCCCGCGAAAAATCGGGACTCGGGAAAGAGCAGTTCTTCGTTGCGGAGCTAGAAGCTTTGTTCTTCGTTCTTGGTTAGGAGCAAAGACCGCGAAAAATGGGTCGCAAAGACCGGGATCCTGGCTGGGAGCACGCCAGGATGACGTGAGGGGATTGTCATTCCGCAACGCCCCATTCGTGTCATCCCGTAGTGCTCCTATACGGGATCTCGCTCTTGCTCTTTCGAGGGAGCGGAGATGCCGGATCGGGGTCCGGCATGACGCGAGGGGGCTGTCATCCCGGGCTCCGACCCGGGATCTCGCTCCTTAGTGCTCCTCCGCTGTCATCCCGTGTCATCCCGTAATGATCCTATACGGGACCCCGCTCTTTATATACGGGATCTCGCTTCTTACGATTGAAAGAGCAGATTCTGAGTCAAGCTCAGAATGACGGGAAGGGAGTAAGACTGTCATCCCGTAACGCCCCACTCGTGTCATCCCGTAGTGCTCTTATACGGGATCTCATCTCGTCTGTCTCGCCCTCTCTCCTCTTCTCGTTCCGGTTCTTCCCGCTCTTCCGCTCTTTCGAAGGAGCGGAGATGCCGGATCAGGTCTGGCATGACGTGAGGGGACTATCATCCCGTAACGCCCCCATCCCGTCATCCCGTAGTGCTCCTATACGGGATCTCATCTCGTTTGTCTCGCCCTCTCTCCTCTTCTCGTTCTCTCGCTCTTCCGCTCTTTCGAAGGAGCGGAGATGCCGGATCAGGTCCGGCATGACGTGAGGGGACTATCATCCCGTAACGCCCCACTCGTGTCATCCCGTAGTGCTCTTATACGGGATCTCATCTCGTCTGTCTCGCCCTCTCTCCTCTTCTCGTTCCGGCTCTTCCCGCTCTTCCGCTCTTCACAAGGACGGCTCTCACACTTCTCTAATTCTTATTCTGTTTTCGCTTACAATCATTATCTTTCCGGTTGCAGAGTTTTCTTTGAGGAGCGGAATTAGTTTTTCGAGCGTTTCAATAACGGCCTCTCTTGACTGGCTTTTGAGACGAAATATAATTATTCCCGGAATCTCGGTGCGACTAAGAAGAGTGATATCGGAGAAATCAAGATCCTGAGTCACGAGAACTCTATTCTCATTTCCGCAAACCGTAAGAATACACTCATCAGTTGCTCCAGCAAGTTGCTCTTCCGTCACGTTTACGGCATCGAAGTTGTTCTTGCGAAAGAGCGCAAGCGCGGCTTCGGGAAGATTTTCGTCGAGCTTGAACTTCTCTTTCAAGGCAGAATCTCAACTCGCTCTTTTGTAAGAAGAGAAGCATATTCGATGGCGGCAACAATGTCTTCACGAACCAGCGAAGGATATTGATCGATAATTTCCTCGAAACTATGTCCGGCTGCAAGCTCATCCAATATGAGAGAAACAGGAATCCTGGTTCCCTTTATACAGGCTTTGCCATGACATATATTCGGATCTAGAACAACTCTTTCAATACCTGCCATAAAGGCCTCCTTCATATGTTTGTATCAATTATAGCATCGTGACAACAGTCGGCTATTAACCGTTCTTCCCGCTCTTTCAAAGGAGCGGAGATGCCGGATCAGGTCCGGCATGACGGGAAGGGGAGCAAAGACCGCAAAAAACCGGGACTGACCGGCTCCTGAGGTCTGTACCCATTTTTCGCGAAGACCGGGATCCTGACTAGGAGCACGCCAGGATGACCCGAAGGGTTGTCATCCCGGGCTCCGACCCGGGATCTCGCTCTTTGGTACTCCCATACTGTCATCCCGTAGTGTCCCCATGGAGCCTGCCCTGAAATGCTCCTATTCAGGGTCATCCCGTAGTGCTCCTATACGGGATCTCGTCTCGTCTGTCTCGCCCTCTCTCCTCTTCTCGTTCCGGTTCTTCCCGCTCTTCCGCTCTTTCAAAGGAGCGGAGATGCCGGATCAGGTCCGGCATGACGCGAGGGGAGCAAAGACCGCGAAAAACCGGGACTGACGGGCTCCTGACGTCTGTCCCGTTTTTCGCATGACGGTAAGGGACTGTCATCCCGTAATGTTCTTATACGGGATCTCGTTCTTTCGTTAAATCTCTCCTGGTACTTAAGATCTTGGTGTATTATTCATTCATTAAAGAATTTCTATAATTTGAGGTGATGCTTTGAATTCAGGGTTTGTGTACATAATGACAAATCCTTATAGAACAGTGTTCTACATTGGAGTCACCAATAATCTCTTCCGAAGGGTCCAAGAACACAAAAATAAAACAGTAGAGGGCTTTACCAATAAGTACAACTGCACTATCGTTGTCTATTACGAATTCTTTGAAAGAATCTCGGATGCTATCAGAAGAGAAAAACAACTGAAGAGCTGGAAAAGAGAATGGAAGCTACAGCTAATTAAAGAAAGAAACCCGGATCTTCAAGACCTTTGGGAAGAAATTAAAAACGGTTACTGATAAAAAGAACAAGATACAGGACTTAACTTGATGAACCAGGCCAGGCCGGAGTGATAAAATCTCTGCGAAAAACCGGGACTCGGAAAGAGCAGTTCTTCGTTGCGGAGCTAGAAGCTTTGTTCTTCGTTCTTGGTTGGGAGCAAAAACGGCGAAAATGGGTCGCGAAGACCGGGATCCTGACTAGGAGCACGCCAGGATGACATGAGGGGAGAGCCTGTCCTGAAATGCTCTTATTCAGGACTCCTATACGGGATCTCGTCTCGTCTGTCTCGCCCTCTCTCCTCTTCTCGTTCTCTCGCTCTTCCGCTCTTCACAAGGACCGGGATGCCGGATCAGGTCCGGCATGACGGGAAGGGGAGCAAAGACCGCAAAAAACCGGGACTGACCGGCTCCTGAGGTCTGTACCCATTTTTCGCGAAGACCGGGATCCTGGCTGGGAGCACGCCAGGATGACCCGAAGGGGTTGCCATCCCGTGTCATCCCGTAATGATCCTATACGGGATCTCGCTCTTCTCACTCTTCTCACTCTTTCGAAGGACTAGGATGCCGGATTGTGAAGACCGAGATCCTGGCTGGGAGCACGCCAGGATGACATGAGGGGAGAGCCTGCCCTGAAATGCTCCTATTCAGGGTCATCCCGTAGTGCTCTTATACGGGATCTCATCTCGTCTGTCTCGCCCTCTCTCCTCTTCTCGTTCCGGCTCTTCTCGCTCTTCTCACCTCTCACCTCTTTTTCAACGAAGTACTTCTATAGGTCTTGAATGATCAAATAGGTACTCTGGGCAGATGTCTAGTCCATTGGACCATTCTACTGTATCAAAGCTAATACGAGCCGAGCAAAAGACTTTCGGGTCTCGTAGCTCCGAGAATTTTCCTTTGTTCAGTATTCCCTCCAGATCTATCGCTCTCTCTTCCCCGTTACTGAACTCAAGTATGAGTTGATAAGGTTTACAGCTCTTTATCGACTTTACTCCAATACTCATGTCAATACCTCCATTATCTTAGGGGCTCTATCTTGAAGGGAAGTTCACCGTTTGTCACAAGTTTCCAGTTAGCGATTAGCTCATCGGAATGAAGCTCAATCCATGCCTGAACCAATCGAAGCTTTTTTACAGGAATCTCGCCACTTAGAAGTTCTCCATCGGGAATTGAGATAGTAGAACTGTACTCCTGATAGTAAACGTGTATATGAGGAGGGTTGTGCTCATTAGGAGAGCAGTACATCCTCACAATTATTCAGTAGAACATGCTTATTGTTGGCATCGATTCCTCCTTCCATAGCATATTATACAAAAGAAACAGGCCATATTTGTATCGCGGTAATCGCGTCACTGGGGAGAAACCTAAAATGACAAGACTGTCACTATTGGGTCATCCCGTAATACCCCACTAATGTCATCCCGGGCTCCGACCCGGGATCTCGCTCCTTAGTGCTCCTCCGCTGTCATCCCGTGGAGCCTGTCCTGATGAGCCTGCCCTGAAATGCTCCTATTCAGGGTCATCCCGTAGTGCTCCTATACGGGATCTCGTCTCGTCTGTCTCGCCCTCTCTCCTCTTCTCGTTCTCTCGTTCTTCCGCTCTTTCAAAGGAGCGGAGATGCCGGATCAAGTCCGGCATGACGGGAAGGGAGGAAAGGACGGGTTTTCTCTCCTCTCTCTTCCTCTCGAGTCTTTTACCAAGAACCTGGACGCGCAGCGTCGGAACGAGGAACTGCTCTTCTGTTCTCCAAAGACGGCTCTTCTCGTTATTTTTGCCTAAAATGGAGTCTGTTTATCTGTCGCCTGTTTATCTATTCCTTTGAGGCATATGCCCGGTCTTCGATGGTATAATTTTTTCGAGCGCCTAGAACATTACTGAGAAACATGCTGATATCACGCAAACATCAGAGTTTGAACGGAGGCTGAATGTGAAAACTGAAATAATCTTTCTGATTGAAGAGGATCCTGTTTCGGGATTCTTCGCTCGGGCTCTGGGCCATTCCATAATTACTGAAGCCGAGACTTTACAGGAGCTGAAGGAAAACATTCGCGATGCTGTGAGATGCCATTTTGATGAGAGCGAACTCCCTAGAATAATCAGGTTGCACTTCGTCAAGGAAGAGGTAATTGCGCTTTGAGACTCCCGAGAGACCTAAGCGGAGAAGAGCTTGCCAGGGCTCTCGCCAGGTTGGGTTACGAAGTCACTCGACAAAGCGGAAGCCACGTAAGACTAACCACAAACCAGAAGGGCGAACACCACATAACCATCCCCCTGCATAACTCGCTGAAGCCAGGCACATTTAACGTAATACTACTGGAAATCGCAGACCATTTTGGTATAACAAAAAAAGAGCTGGTTCGATTCCTTTTTGAGTAAGTCCACCGGCTCCTGAGGTCTGTTGTAGCCAATTTTCGCGAAGACCGGGATCCCCTCCTTAGAAAACCATCGAGTAGGAGAGGGGCGGAGCCCCTCGTCCTCTCACAGAACCGTGCGTACGGGCCTCGTACACGGCTCATGGATCGAGTATCGGATACTTCGACAGGGGATGATAGTACGATGTCATATCGAAT
>Ga0209407_1001469_pt1 | contig 24614 bp, 31 predicted proteins | sample AD_JPNHG3_MetaG_FD_184410 | JGI IMG/M metagenome (GOLD analysis project Ga0209407, IMG submission 184410) | Active sludge microbial communities of municipal wastewater-treating anaerobic digesters from Japan - AD_JPNHG3_MetaG (SPAdes) (version 2) | ecosystem: Engineered > Bioreactor > Anaerobic... | reverse complement strand
GCCGGAACTGCCGGAAGGCAAGTTTCGGGTAATCAAGACCAAGGCCAAGGGTACGACGATGATCGTGCCGGGGAAGGATGACTCGGACCGGCTCCTTCTTACGATAGATTTTGATCCCGTTTATCGGGGGAACATCCATTTAACACATGCTTTTGCCTCCCAATTCGTGGCGGAGTGCCGCGCCGTCTGCGCTGGCGAACAGCGCATGTCGGTAATGCGGACACTGGACACCGGCGGGTGGTTCGCCGTAGAGATAGCGAACCGCCGGGGGACTTTTTACAAAAAGTATACTTGGGAGCACGATCAAGAACGACCAGGCCGCCAGAGGTTGTTTTGGAAGACATTTCCCAAGGACAAATGGAATCCGCCAGAGGATACGTGCCTCTGGCACTGGGTGGCCCCACGCAAAACCGCCTCAGCATAATACCCGATCCTAGCCCCCTCTTGCGGGAGGGGGTCTGGACCGCCCACCGTGCGAAACGGTGGATAATTGCAATACAAATAAAAAATGGAGGCAAACATCATGAAAATGGAAGTGCTTGTTAATGATCCAGTTTTGGTACAGTTAATCAGAGAGCGTTGGCGCAATCAGCAACAGCGCAATAGTTGGATGGGAGGTTGTTCTTCCCACGCGATTTATTCCAATGATTCACCGCAATCAAATGACCTACCTAATGGGTGGGTCAACACCAACCATTATTCATGGCTCGAACCAGTGGTAGGACCACTGGATGAGTGGATCTTGGAATTTGAAGGGCGGCGGTGTTCTTTGTTTTTGTGTGAAACGCCGCTTGGACTCATGCTCCCGCGGGAGCAAGAGAATGTCTTGAAATTCGAGTCCAGTGAACCGTCCAGGCCATGGTGGGCCTGGGAGAATGAATACTGGACACAAGAAGGCCTGCGGAAAAGGCTTATCGCAGACCTTCAAAAGAATTGGTCACAATATGATTTGGACCGCTGGCCATGGATATTGGGAGAAACGCGATGATAGATCAAGACAAAATAATCCCAAAATCTATCCAAGATTTGAACGAAACCGTTTTGAAACGCGCCTTCATGAGGCGCATTCATGAGACCAATCTACCATTGCGGTATCATACCGCCGATATGGATATAGTCAAAAAAGTTGGAATTAATCCATTTGAGTCTGCTTATATCTGGGGTCCCCCTGGTGGTGGAAAAACCTATTTGGTAGGAGGTATTATCCGCACTATCATTGAGAGGGATCTCCTCGTCCAGTTCCATGAACGTAATTATCAATACAGCAAAATTGCATATTTTTCCATCCCTGTCCTTATGTCGCATATCAGGCATCTGTTTGATAAGGACCGTCAATCTAAAATCATAATGGATGACGAGATCACACCAAGAGTAGTGAATAGCATTTTTCCATTTTCCAATGAATTGGATTTGTTGAAATGGATTCATGATATTCATTATTTATTTTTGGATGATCTTGGAGCAGAACGTTATACATCTTTTGCTGAAGAAATTCTTTTCATGATTGTTAATCAAAGGTATGAAAATATGGAGCATTTATGTGTTTGTAGTAACCTTTCTGTTCATGGTATGGGGAATCATCTTCATGATCATATTGCTAGCCGCCTCTCGGATAGTCAGGTAACATTTTTAGGATTTTTGGGAGGAACTGGAGGAATCGATGAAAAAACGGGAAGTGGAAAATAGCCTTGAAAGGCAAATCCTGATTGGAATGATAACAAGCAATGAATACCTAGCCCGTGTTGCTCCTATTTACCGCCCTGAATATCACGAGGGATCAATGGCACGCACAGTTGCGGGCTGGTGTATTAATTTTTTCAAGGATTATGGAAAAGCACCTCATTCATCAATTGAAAGCATTTTTGAATCTCATGTAGCCAACAGCACGATGAGTGAGGATACTCTCGCAGCAGTGGACACATTTTTGCGCTCATTATCCAGTGAATATGAACAATCAGAAAAATTCAATTTAGAGTATCTTTTTGACAAAACTGTCTCGTACTACAGGGGCCAGTCACTTCGTCACGTAGCGACAAATCTTGACACACTCCTCAGCCAAAATAAAATAGAGGAGGCAGAACGGGAAATTCTCAATTACCGGACTCTGGCCGCCACCTTCACAAATGATCAAAGCAACAATCCCATTTATGATCCAGAAATAATTCAAGCATCATTTGAACAGGATAGCGAACCGTTGTTTAAATATGGTGGCGCCTTTGGGAGAATGATTAACCCTGACTTGTGTAGGGATAGTTTCATCGGCATAATGGCGCCAGAAAAACGTGGAAAAACCTGGATTTTAACAGACATTGTCCTGACTGCGGCGAGTCAGCGGTGTAACGTCGCTTTTTTTCAAGCAGGTGATATGACTGATCATCAACAAATCAGGCGCATACATATCCGTCTGGCCGGACGTTCTCACAAGGAACGGTATTGCGGAACGGTTTATGTTCCTGTTCATGATTGTCGTAGAAACCAAGAAGGATTGTGTAATAATCACCACCGCCGCAATATTTCTGAGGGGCCAGGTTATGATCCATTGACCAGTGATCTCACTGTAGAGGAGATGGTGAATGAATTGAATGGATATATTCCCTGTGATTGGTGTAGGCGCCGGTCGCCAAAATCGTATCAACCTAGTTTGTGGTGGATAGAAAAAAAAATAACCAAACCACTTGATTGGCGGGAAGCATACAAACAAGGTTTGCGTTTCAAACGGTTAATGGGCGGACGTAAGATCAAGTTGTCCAGTCATCCAAACCGTACATTAAACGTGGGCAAAATCAAAACGCTTCTTTTGGATTTGTGGGAACATGAAGGATTTATCCCCGATGTGATCGTTATCGATTATGCAGATATTATGGCCCCCGAATCAGGGCGGCTAGGACATGCTGAATTCAGACATCAACAAAATGAAACATGGCAAGCATTACGGGCGTTGTCTCAGGAACGTCATTGTCTCGTGATTACAGCCACTCAAGCGGATGCAGCATCCTATGGCCAAGAATCATTATCTCTCAAAAATTTTTCAGAGGACAAACGGAAATATGCCCATGTGACTTCGATGATCGCGTTGAATCAGACACAACGGGAAAAACAGCTTGGCGTTATGCGCGTTAGCCAGCTGGTGGTACGGGATGATGAATTTGACTTATCACGTCAGGTATATCTTCTTCAATGTCTCCAAATCGGCCGGCCAATTTTAGGATCATTTGAAAAAATCAATAACAAAAAAGATATTGATTGAATCTATAATAAAACAGAGCGCAGGGTATAGAGTTTTTTTTAATGACCCAGCCTATCCACCAATTTAATGATTTATCACAAATCAAGGAGAAAAAAAATGGCCAAGAAAGTTGCAACGTCAAAATCAAAAAATGAAAATGAAATGTACAAACGAATGGTTAACGCGGCCAAGGATCTTCAGGCCGCTTTGCGTTTTGAGCCTCCCCTGGATCATACGTTGCCTGAAGATGAGTTGATGGAAAAACTGGCCGAGGCTGCTGCAGAAATTCAGGAGGGAGATATTTTAGAGGATGATACCTGGAATGTTCTGTATTATGAATTGAAATTGATTCAGAATCCAGAGGAAATGGATGATGATGATGATGATGATGAAGAGGAAAAACCCGTTACCTCCAAAATTCCTCCAAAATCTAGTCCAAAATCAAAAACAGCTGTATCATCTAATCCCCCCAGCCATGAGAAAAAATATACACGCCAGTCTGCATTGGCTGAAATTTTGATGGGCTTGAAAACAAAAACAATTACAGTTGATGATTTGGTTGATCGCTCTGATCAACTGTATTCAGACCGTACTGGTAAGGCACTCAACAGAAAAGAAGCCGAATCCACTGCTAGGAGAGGCGTGGAGATGCTATGTCTGTTTGGAATAGTTGAGGTTCAAGGAGACGCCATACGTATTGTCAAAAAGTGAATTTCATAATTTTCAATTTGATCATCAGAGGGGGCGCGCTTGGTTCCTGTCGTTCTCCTTTTCCGGGTGCGCCCCTTCTATTTTTTGAGATGACATAAATGAAAATGAAAAATGAAAAAAACATATTGAAATCATCCGTCACCATCCGTGGTGATAAACATTATTGTCCTCTCCCCATTTCGATTGATATGTATTCCAACTGCGAGGTAGACTGCCACCATTGTTTTTTACGCCGCCTGAATCACGTATGGGGTGGAAAAAATATGAAGGTGGCGGATCTCAATGAATTGAAAAAACGTTTAATCAATGGTATGAAAAACACTTACCCTCGAACCCCTATTGGTTGGGCATTATTTCGCAAAAAAACAATCCGGTTGGGCAACAAAGTCGATCCATTTCAACCTTTGGAAAGAGATTTGAAACTGAGTCTTGGCGCAATGAAAATATTAGTTGAGCTCAATTGGTCGTTTGTAATTCAAACACGGTTCCCCTCCATTCTTCTCCAGGATGATTATTATCAAGTACTCAAATCAGCCAAGCCGGGTTATGCGATTGTGATGCCTGTGATATCCCCTGGTTTGGATAAAGATTGGAATTTATTGGAAAAATCCAAGACAGACCGTCCACGCAAGCGAATGGAAGTACTACGTTTTTTGAATCAACATGGCTTGCCTGGAGGAGGATACGAGAATGGAGTGAATGGAGAACCGTTCATACCGGGCTGGCATACGGTCGAGGATTTCCGTGACACGGTCCGTCTGCTTAAGGAACACGGCATCCGCAGATACAACACTTATCATCTCCATGCAAATGATTACGTATACAAACGTTTAATCGCCATAGGCATGGACATTGAAAAGATATGGACAATGATTCAGCCAGAAAATTGGGGGAAAATACTTTCTCAATTGCTTGATATAGCAAAACAGGAAAACATTATTTTGGGGTGTCCTGATTTTGTTAATTCGGGATGGAATTGGGAAGAAAAAGCAAATACCTGTTGCGGATTGGATGTTCCTAATCCTTGTACATTCAATACTCACCATTGGAAACGGTACATTCAACAGGAGGGATACAACGGAGAACAGGCATTAGAAATCACCTGGGATCACGTTGGAGATTGGGAAACAGGCCGTGTGATTGTTGATGGAACATCAAAGGTATTTTACACTCTCAAGGACATAATTACAAACGACAAGAGGGGGTTTGGATTATGATGAAACAGAGAAATTGTAATTTATCGGTCATTAATCCCAGCTTGAGTAAATTCAAGCTGATTGATCCTGGTTGGGAATACACACAAAAACCCACCATAAAAGCACCTTTTCCCTGTCATCCATATTATGACTTGAAGGCATGGCAATGGTTGTTAGAAAATCATTCCTGTCTAAGACAAAGGGTTTTATTCTGGAACATAGGACAGGAGGCGAAGCAGTGACAGTTCAATCTATTTCTTCAACACGCGAATGTATAGATTATTGGGAATTGCGTGAACAAATTAAACGGATCATACCTCGACAAACTGTCCTTCATCAAATGAATTCGGCCCAAGCCGGATTGGTTAAAGAAAAGGGACGCAAAACCAATTACAAGCAATTTAACCTCCAGACTGGAGAATGGGACAATGTACAGCGGTTGCTCAATGAAACTGAAGTCAACTCTTTTTTGGAGGTCTCTCTGCGGGCAGCCGCCTGTCCAATGCCTCTCAACCTGGATGTGTGGGATGGACTGAAATGCCCATTCCGTTGTAAATATTGTTTTGCTGATTATTTCCGGGCCAGCCTATACACATCTTTTTTCGATAACTCAAAATCAATTGGATTGCGTCATTGCAATCCTGATTATTACAAAAAGGAACTGGACAAGCTTTTCGATACATACCGGTACAAGGATCCTCACTCTATAAATAACGAAATTGGTAAGGCAATAGCACTTAAAATTCCAATGCGTTTAGGAATCAGGTTTGAAGATTTCACACCCAGAGAGAAGCGTGAGGGTGTTAGTCTGGCTCTGCTTCAATACCTATCTGAACGCCAATATCCTGTAATGATTAACACAAAATCTCATCTAGTAGGAGAGGAGGCTTATGTAGAGGCTCTCGCATCCAACTCAGCTAAGGCCGCTGTTCATATGACGATGATTTCTTGTGACGAAGATTTTTTGAAGAAGGTTGAGCCAGGAGCACCGTGTTTTCAGAAACGTATTGATGCCTGCCGGAATCTCTCCCTAGGCGGAGTGCGGGTTGTGGCCAGAATTGAGCCATATATGGTTTTTCTGAACGATTCCCCTACCATGTTGTCCGAATATATGGATGCGTTGAAATATGCCAAAATAAAACACATTACGTTTGATACCTATTCCTACAGTGCCTACAATCCGGGGATCAGGCAGAATTTTCTCGAGATTGGACTAGATTTTGACCGAATGTTCCTTTTGGGATCAGACAGTCAAGGGATCGGATCATTGCTCCTAGATTCATACATGGATTTATTCCGGAGGGCGGGATTCAAATGTTCAACATTTGATTTGGGAAATGTGCCAAATAATTCGCAACTCATTTGTTGTGAGGTCGGCGACTTATGGAGGGATTGCGGATTTAATTACGGCAGTGCGGTTCCTGCGGCAAGGTTCATCGTTAGCCGTGGAAATTGTCCTACTACATGGAATGATTTCGCCGAATATGTAGAACAAAACGGTGGATTCCTATCCAAAAGACTAAAAATGGAGGTCAAGCAACTTTGGAATGTAGACGGAAATTGGGCATACGCAGTCAATTGGGGTGCGGGTATCGAGCCCGCAGGACGGGATGAGGACGGAATGATTTGGAAATATGAATCTGAAATTGACTTCAGAAAAAATTTGTTGAATTCCTTAATAATATAACAGACGAGATCAAAGGGAGATACAAAAATGGACAATAAATATGGATTAAATGGATTTGAAATTATCGATGAACAAGAAGCAGATCATTCGCTGGATTTGATCCTAGTTAATTCCTATGATGAAAATAATGAAAATACGACCAAAGAATTCAAACAAGCCATAAAGGCCTTGAATCAATTATCTGTTGGAGAATGTATGAGCCTTTGTTGTTCGACAATGGCAAACTGTTTCATCAAAATGAAAGAAGAAATTCAATGTAAACAACAGAATGGAGAGGATGAAGATGACGCATTCAATATTGTTACTCTGGTCAAAAACTATAATGGCGAATCTGTTATCGTCCGGTTAGATCAGATGGAAACATTGAAAAAGGCCTGTGAGAAATGTTCCAAGGATTTTGTCGAGGAATTGTCGAATACGATACTCAACTTGGAACGTATAATCAACAAAATGGAGAATTCAAAAAATGAAAATTGATTCAAGAATTGAGACAATATTCTCGCATGCTGCTGCGTTAGATCAATCAGGGAGGTTGCGTAGCGTTATCCAGGTAATAGACAGAGACATCTACATACTGAACACCGACAAAACGATTTTGTTCCGCTTTGTATTGCCTTCATCAGCACCTTCATTTGAGCACTGCGTAACATTTAATGCAAATGATTATGACAGCTCTGATTTCATTGAATCAGAAGGTAAGGTTGTATTTACTCAACAGGGAAATGAATACATCCGTACCAAATCCTGTGGAATACCCGATCAAATAGATATGAGGAAATTATTTTCTGAATTTGAAATGCCAAAGACAAATAGAAGTCAGGTAACTTTGTCCAAAGAAATCATATCCTTCCTCAACCCTTCTCTCAGTCATATTGAATTTATGGCTGAAAATAAGGAATTGATTATAATCCAAAAAAATATCTATGATGGAACAATCATTAGGATCACCAAGCGGAATATGGGCGGATTTGGTGTGGGCCATTCCGATGAAATAAATACTGGGGGTTTTGGACCAATTGGAGTGCGCACTAATGATTTCCTGGCTTTGTTTTCATTCAATGATTTACTTGAAATGTATTTCAACCGGGATGTTAATTATTGCCGTGTTCGTGGAAGGAATTTTAGAATGGATTGCGTGATTGCGCTTTGTGTATATGATGAACTGGGAAATATAACCTTGTCGAAAGGAGTCAAATAATGGGCGGAAAAAGCAGAAAAACCGGACAAGTGAGCCGTGCCCTCATCGAACGGTTAAAAAAAGGTAACACGGCTGATTTGATGAGAGACGGAAAACAACGACAGGAATGCGCCATAAAAAAAAGATGCGGAAGCAGAAAAAAGGAGAAAAAACAAAATGAAAAATCAATTGATACCGGTTTCAATATATTGTCAAACGTTACAGAGGTTTCAAATACGTCCAAATTTCTGGATGAGTGATGAGTATTTGTATTTGTCAGATCTGCGTGAAATAATAGATCATGATTATGTATGGTGGGAGGAGGAGGAGGCACCTGAAGCCTATGCTGTGCCTCCAATCAATATCAACGATGGTTCAGTCGGCTATCCGGGTCATGATCCAAAATATGATACAATATGGAGTGGCTGGAGCATAGGATCACACTGGTACAAATCAGAAGGAAAAATAAATAATATACCAGAAAATATTGTGCTTTCTTCGATTTTGGATTATGAATTTATTTATGATCCAATGGAATTTATTGATTTATCTGGATCAAAATGGTCTGTGTTCAGAAAAAATATCCGCAAATGGCCGAAACATCATCCTGATAGCGAATACCTTCCATTGTCAGATGATGAAATAGGTTTACCTCTCCTAGTGTCTCAATGGATACTCACGCACTATCATCCACGGTATGATTATGAGATTCATGATTATTATACATTGACTAATTTCTGCTTCAATGGAAGTCACCGCAAGGGTATATTTTACCAGGATCAGCTGCTTGGTATGAACGTATGGGATGAAAATCATCAATTCATTAATTACAGATGTTGCGTAGTCATGCCTGGTCAACCTTTTTTGGATGAATATTTGAGATATCTTTTTTACACTGATCCTGAAATACTTTCCAAGGAAAAACGGGTCAATGATGGAGGATGTTTGGATAATATTGGATTACAAAATTTCAAATTACGTTTGAATCCCATTGAAGTGAATTCGATTTATTCATGGAAATGGATAAAATAAAAAGGAGATATTTCAAATGAAAACAAAATTGAACCGCAAAATATTTTTGGAAACTCTGGACAAGGTAAAGCCAGGATTATCCAATCAGGCCATCGTTGAACAATCTAGCACATTTGTGTTCAAGGGAAACCGTGTGTACACCTTCAATGATGAAATTTCTGTTGAGGCACCTATTGAAGTCAATCTGCCTGAATGCGCAGTGCCGGCAGAGGAATTATACAAGCTGATTGAACGTATGCAGACTGAGGAGTTGGAGTTGGAATTTACCAATGAAGAATTAATCATCAAGGCCAATCGAATGAGTGCGGGCATCAGAATAGAAAAAACAATTACCCTTCCCGTGGAAGAAATTCAACAGGAAGAAAAGGTCATGTCCTTGCCGGGAGGATTCTTTGATGGTTTGCGGTATTGTATCCCTTGCGTGAGCAAAAATCAAAACAATCCCGTTTTGACCTGCGTGAATATTAGCCAGACCGGCTTGATCGAATCATGCGACAATTTCCGCCTCATGCGTTACAAAACAGATATGGAAAAAAAGAAAAAACTGGATCCATTTCTCCTTCCTGCCTCCAGCGCAAAACAATTGCTGAATTATGAGACGCTAAAAAAATATGGAATTACTCCAGACCGTAATTGGATACGTTTTTCCACCGAAGAAAAAAATGATTTCATAATTTCATGTCGCACTTATCAGAATATGAACTATCCCGATTTGGATGATATCATGAAACGGGTACTCAAAGAAAATCAGGAATTGATTAAATTCCCAAAAAATATGGAGAATATCATTGAACGTGTTTCAGTATTCCTTTCAACTGATCCGTTAGATGAAGTCATTGAAGTGCACCTCAAGGAGGATCTGATTGAGATGGAAGGCAAAGGACAATCGGGATGGTGTAAGGAACATTGTAGGATCGAATACAAATCTTCGCCCATATCCTTTCTTATCAACCCCAGGAATTTCAAAGAAATTTTGAAACAAATGACAGAAGGTACCGTAGGTGATAACACCATTCATTTCCGGTCTGAACGGCTGGATCATGTTATTTGGATCAACCGGGTGGATAAGAAAAATGCCAAAAACTATTGAATCTTACAAGGAATCCTCACGTATACGTGCTGAATTCAAACTGATGCTTGGATGTATTCCAACCAGTATCATGGCCAGGGAAAATTCGGACGCAAATGATCCAATTATGGATGAACGGGGACCGTTGAAATGCGAACGACACAAGAGCATTATGCGAAAAGTGAAGGGGAATTTTTACCGCAAACTGTTCGTCATATCGGGTACGGCAGTGCGCGGCAAAAAGGGCGGTTTATCTATATTCCCCCAAAATATTGGAAAAATTCTGGTCAAATTTTATACAAAGGAAGGCCAAACGGTCTATGATCCATTCGCTGGTCATAACAGCCGTATGCAACTGGTATATAATCTCAAGCGTAATTACATCGGGGTGGACGTGAGCAAGGAATTCATGAAGCACAACCTCATAATCAGAGACAAATTATTGGCTCAAAATCAACATTGTATATTTCCCAATCCCTGTTCTATTACATTGATTGAAGGTTCCTCTGCTTCAGTTCCCTCCATTGATTCTGAATGCGCGGATTTCACGATAACCAGCCCGCCCTATTGGGACATAGAATATTATGGGGATGAACCGGAACAGTTAGGAAATCACAAAAATTATGGGAAATTTTTGGATGCCCTTCAGGCACATGTATCTGAAAATTACCGCATCCTGAAACCCAACACGTATTGTTGTTGGTTTGTAAATGATTTTGTGAAAAATAACACATATTTTGCTTATCATTCTGATTTGATCAATCTATTTCAAAAGGCTGGTTTTGTGATTCACGCCATTTATATTGTCGATTTGAAACGTTCTTGTGCTTTCATCCGGGATGTAATCAAATTCAAACGTTTCACTAAAAGCCACGAATATTGTATGGTATTCAGAAAGGAGGCGAAATGAAGGGATTTTTCAACTCTCAAATCCTACAGCCTAAAATCCCCCCAGGTCATATCCTGGGGGGATCTCACCGTGTTAAAATAGGATGTAATGCTTGCGGGTTATACAAGTCTTGTTTGACACCAAAAATGAAACCCACGGGCGATGGGCGCAAAAGCATTTTGATCGTTGGAGAAGCCCCTGGAGCCGAGGAGGATAAACGTCAAACTCAGTTTTGCGGGGATTCAGGACGTTTTCTTGAAAAAAAATTGAAACAAGTAGGAATCAACATGAATGTTGATTGCCGCAAAACTAATGCCGTAAATTGCCGGCCACCCCGCAACGCTACGCCAACGACCTTACAGATAGATAGCTGTCGTGTATTCCTATTTGAGGAAATAGAAAAGTTCAAACCTAAGCTGATTTTGTTGGTCGGCGGCAGTGCGGTTCAATCCTTCCTCGGAGGCCGGATCAAGTGGAGGGATGAATCATTCAGTATCAACAAATGGAGAGGCTGGACTATCCCCGATCAGGACTATCAATGTTGGGTTGTGCCTGTGTTTCACCCATCATTTGTTAAACGGAATGAAGATGGAGGTGACTATTCATCGACCATTTATCTGGAGCAGGATTTGAAACGCGCAGCTGATCTTATCGGTGCTCCATTTCCTATTTTGAATTATGAAATTCAAACGATTGATACGCGTCAGAATTCTGGGCAAAAATATGTAGAAAAATTGATCCAGGCTATGTTAGAGAGAGCGGATAAGGAAACGTTTCCAGTGGCATTCGATTATGAAACTACGGGTTTGAAACCTCACAAGGAAGGTCATCAAATTATATCGGTTGCTATTTGCGACAATCCTGATAAAGCCACCTCTTTTTTGTGGAATTCTGGCTTGTCGAATGTCTGGAAAGCTTTTTTGCGTCATCGCAACATTTTGAAAATTGCTTCCAATATGAAATTTGAAGATACGTGGAGCCGTGTAATTCTAGACACCGCTCCTAGGGGTTGGTATTGGGACACGATGATCGCTGCTCATGTTGAAGATAACCGTTCCAAGATCACGGGTTTGAAATTTCAAACCTATGTCCGGCTTGGAAAATTGGATTATTCCTCTCACATCGAACCGTTCTTAGCAGGGAAACGGGATGAAGGTGAATTAGGAGCCAATGCCTTTAACCGTATTCTGGAATTGGATAAGAATGAATTAATGATTTACAATGGAGAAGATGCTTTGTTTGAATATTTGATCGCCGGCATTCAAATGAATAACTGGAGGATCGAATGAAAGCAATCAGCTATATTGACTACCGTGGATATGATTTGCTTCATAAGGGGACTGAAATATTAAGCCAGATAGAATGTAACGGAATTCATATTGACTTGGAATATTGTAAGAAAAAATTGGATCAGATTGCTGATACAATTCGTGAATTGGAAAAACAAATTCAGGATGAACCAGAGGTCAAGATATGGATGGAATCCTATGGGAGGAAATTCAATTTGGATAGTAGTACCCAGCTGGCCGACTTATTATTCAACCGTTTGAAAATAGAACCAGTTAATATGACTGAAAAAGGTAACCCTTCCACGGACGAGGAATCAATTGAATGTTTAAAAAATGATCATCCATTCATCGAAAAATTGATCCAGATTAAACGTCTGAAAAAATTATGTTCAACTTACATCTCGAATTTTATCCGAGAACAAGTTGATGGAATTTTACACAATTTTTTTCATCTTCATACTACGCAAACCTATCGTTCAAGTAGCAGTGATATCAATTTTCAAAATATTCCCGACCGTAACCCTGAATTAGGAAATATCATACGTAGGGCGATCATACCCCGTCAGGATCGTATGTTACTTGAACTGGATTATTCGGGCCTTGAGGTTCGAGTGGCGGCTTGTTATCACAAGGATCCAGTAATGATTAAAGAGATCACTGAGCCAGGGCGGGATATGCATCGTGATACGGCGATTGAATTGTTTTTATTGAATCCAAATGATGTGACAAGCGAATTACGGTTCACAGCTAAAAACAGTTTTGTATTTGCCCAATTTTATGGGGATTATTATGCAAATTGCGCTAAAAACATATGGAATTCAATCCTACTGTATGATCTCAAAACCCGCACGGGCGTATCCATACGGGAACATTTATCCGATAAAGGAATCAAAACCTATTCTGATTTTGAAAATCATGTTAAATCTGTTGAGTACCGGTTTTGGAATGAAAAATTCCGTGTGTACAAAAAATGGAAAGAAAATATGTGGGACAATTATCAAAAAACTGGTGTCGTCAATATGCATACCGGTTTCATTTGCCGGGGATTAATGCGGCGCAATCAAGTGATTAATTATCCCGTTCAGGGCGCCGCCTTCCATTGTCTACTATGGTCTCTGATCCATCTCCAACGCCTATTCCTGCGCAATCATCTACGTTCCATGATCGTAGGACAGATCCACGATTCCATCGTTATTGATGTAGTTCCTGAAGAGTTGAACTGCGTTATGAATTGGGCTCATACCATTATGACCAAAGAAATCCGTAAGGTTTGGGATTGGATCATCGTACCTCTCGATATCAAAGCAGAAGCATCACTCCCAAATGAATCTTGGGCTAACAAAAAGGAAATCAAACTGGGATCACCATGCCGTAGCTGTGGATCAGAATGGTCATTCAAAAAAAAGCTGGAAGAAAACAACACCGAGGATCATTGCATCGTATGCGGCGAAATCACTGAATAAAGGAAATCCCATGCTAGCCAACCAATTACGCCCTACTGAATTTGAAAATTTCATCGGTAATGAATCAGCAGTTGAAATGGTTAAATCGTGTTTGGCAAGAAGGAATCCACCTCACACTTATTTGATTTCTGGCCCATCAGGATGCGGCAAAACTACACTAGCCCGGTTGATCGCCAAACAGTTGAACAGTTATTCACCTGAGGCATCGTACAACCCGGACTACACTGAGATGAACACAGCAGATTTCAGAGGTATTGATACAGCCCGCAACTTGATCCGGATTGTCGGGCTGGCTCCCGTGAAATCTCCTTACAGGGTATTTCTGTTTGATGAATGTCACAAGCTGACGACTGATGCTCAAGAAGCGCTTTTGAAAGTGCTGGAGGAACCTCCTGATCACGTCATCTTTATTTTAGCCACGACCGATCCACAGAAATTGTTGCGGACGATCATTCGAAGATGTATCCATATCGAACTACAGCCCATCGATGAAAGAACAATATTCAAGCGCCTGCGGTATGTTTGTAAGGATAATAACCGTGCAATTGATCCAAAAGCGTTGAGAACAATCGCCGAACGTTCTCATGGTTCGTTGGGAATGGCTTTATCCCTATTGGATCAGGTATTTGATTTGGAAGGTGAAGACATTGAAGTAATTCTGGCCAAAGAGCAGGAATTGGAAACTCAAACAATTGATCTATGCCGGGAGCTGATGGCAAAAAATAATTGGATAAATATTGCAAAAATTCTCCAAGGATTGAAACAGCAAGAACCCGAACGGGTACGGCGGGCAGTCATGGCATATTGTTCAACTATTTTATTAAAGGGAGATAATCCAAAAGCCGCTTTGGTCATGGATTGCTTCCGTAAGCCATTCTACGACAACGGAATGGCTGATTTGATTTTGTCTTGTTATGAAGTAATAAACGGTGATTGATTTTTTCTATAATATAACAAAGGGAGAGAAACGATGCGCAATGATGAACAATTGAAAAAAGACATTCAGGATAAATTTGATTTTCAAAATGATCTAGCGATTGATCCAATGGCTCTGGACTGCGAGTGGTTAGATCAGCCACAGCGGTTCATGAAATATGCTGAGGCAGCCTCTGAAGCTTCCAAACGGCGTGAACAGCTCAAAGATCAACTCAATCTATTAAAATCCCAACTAGACCAAGAGATTAGAGCATCAGCCACGCTCAATGGGGAGAAAATAACTGAGGCTGTAGTGTCCTCCCGTATAGCTCAAAATGTTCAATATCAAAATCAAAACCAAATGTTGATTCAGGCAGAATATGATTTGGAATTAATGCAATATGCCGTCCGGGCAATGGATCAACGGAAAGTGGCTCTGGAAAATCTTGTGCGCCTTTTTGGAATGGAATATTTTTCAGGGCCAAAAGAGCCACAAAATATTGGTGAACGGTATGGATCATGGGTAAATAAAAAAGGTACACGGGACAAAATCAAGGAACAAATGCGCCGGTCATACAAATCATACAAACGGGCGTAATCATAATTCAGCCATAAAAGAAAGGATAAAAACAAATGAGACGTGAACGTGAAGAGAGAACATCCCGCCGTATTTCAATGCGTGAAAAAGCCCGCAAACGCGCGGAACAACGTGAATACCGCTCTGGAGGAGCCCGTTTCAATCTTGAAGGCGGTACAAAATTTTTTCAGCTTGATCCAAAACGCAAGATTCACCGCCTAGATATTATTCCATACAAGGTGACAGTTGATAACAATCCTGAAGTGGAAAAAGGAGAATTGTGGTATCAACGTACAGTGTTCGTTCATTACTCTATTGGCGCAGAGGAAAAAGCATACATTTGCCCAAAAACGATTGGAAAACCCTGTCCAATCTGCGAGAACAGAGCTGTACTGATGAAAAATCCTGACGCCAACGATGAAGACATTGAAGCACTTCGCCCCCGGGAGCGGGAGCTGTTTAACGTTATCGATTTGGATGATGAAGAAAAGGGCATCCAACTCTGGGAAATCAGCTATCACGCATTCGGGAAACAATTGGAAGAGGAAATCAGGGAAGGCCAAGAGGAATGGGCAGGATTTGCCGACCTAACTGGTGGGTATACTCTATTGTGCCGATTCAGGGAGGAATCAATAGGCCGCAATAAATTCCTCAAGGTCAACCGGATTGATTTTGAAGAACGGAAGGACTACCCTGAGAGTATTTTGAATGATGCGTTTGATCTTGACCGCATTCTCAAAGTGCTTCCCTATGATGAATTGGAAAGGGTGTTTTTGGGATTGGAGGAGGAATCCATAAAAAAGCCACAACGGGATGATGATGAAGAAAATGATTCAGAGGAGGATGAAGAGGATTCAGAGGAACCGGAGGAGGATGATGAGTCAGAACAAAACCAGGAGGATGAAGAGGATTCAGAGGAGGAAGAGGTTGATGAAGATGAAGATGAAGAAGATGACTCAAGTTCATCACGTCCAAAACGTCCCACCGTCCCGACAATCAAACCATCGCCCAAATCGTCCAAGGGAGACAAAGAGCACAAATGCCCTGCGGGAGGAAAATTTGGAAAAGACTGCGACCGGCTAGAGGAATGTGACGATTGTGATTTTTGGAATGATTGCCGTGAAACAAAGGATAACATGATCCGCGCAGCAAAGAAAAAATAAATGAGAAACGGGGGAGACCTCAATCATAAAAAATCAGTTCTGGTCTCCCCCCATTAATATTCTCGAGGATGAAATGAAATCAAATCGACCAAATAAATTGTTGCGATGTGGTGCTGCTTTATCCCTCATCAAGGAGCAGTGTAATATTACGATCACTCACGTCACATTAAGGGATTGGGGACAAAAAAACGGATTTGCCAGAAAAATTGGTGGACGGTGGTATTATGATCCAAAGAAAATGATTCAATATATCCAAGGTGGATCACAATGATACGAACCACTCCTCCACTTAAAATCCAAAGCATCAAACAGACTATTTTGAATAGGGAAAAACCGTCAGAAACAGAACTCAGCCGGAAAATTCAATTGATCGGGTCAGGTTCAACCTTGTTCAATTTAGCCTGTAGTGATTGCTTGGAAGGGGCTTTTGGTGTAGGGAAAATAGTCAATATTATTGGTGATCCTTCATCTGGCAAAACGTTGATGGCTTTATCCATATTTGCTGAAGCCTGTATCTCTCCCCACCTGAGTAGTTATAAATTGATTTACGATGACGCCGAATGTGCTAATGAGTTTGATATGGGACGTTTGTTCGGTAGGGAGACCGTGAAACGTATTGAAACAATTTCCTCGGATACCATTCAAACGTTCTATGTGAATGTGAAAAAATATTTAGACAAAAAAAAGCCATTTATTTACATTCTCGATTCACTTGATGCTTTGACTTCAGAAGAGGAGCTGGATCATCTCGAATCATTGCGCAAGGCAAGGTCAGCAGGCAAGACATCCAAGGGAACGTATGATTTATCAAAACAGAAATTCATCAGCAAAATACTCAGGGATATCGTTCACGCAATCAAAGATACACAGTCCCTATTGATCGTCATTTCTCAAACACGGGATAACATTTCTCCAATCAGTTTTGAGCCAAAGACACGGGCAGGTGGAAGGGCATTACGGTTTTACTGTTCGCACGAGGTTTGGTTAGCAGTGAAACGCAAAATCAAAAAATCTGATTTGCCCATAGGCGTACAGGTACGGGCCAAAATCACAAAAAACAAATTAACCGGCAAATTACGTGAGGTCGAATTCCCCATATTATATGATTACGGCATTGACGATTTGCGCAGCTGTATAGAGTATTTGATTGAAACTGAAACGTGGAAGGAGAACAAAGGAATCATCACGGATGGAGCATTTACTGGATCCATTCCAAAAGTGATTAAAACCATCGAAGCGGATAACAAGGAGGAATACATCCGGAATCTAGTGAAAAAAATATGGGACCGTATTGAGGATTCTATCAAATCAAACCGCAAACCAAAATATCAATGAATCAAAATAGGAGAATCAAAATGATTACATTTGAGAAGTTGTTGGAAGCGATGAATAAGGTGGAAGCATCAGGCAAAAAAACGAATGTTCCACCGGGCGACAACGGAACGAGGATTGGACCACTTCAAATTTCTGAACCATATTGGAAAGAAGCAGCCGAGTGGCTGGACAGTCAAACGAGAGTAACTATCCAACACAGTTGGAAACACTGTAATAATTGGGTGTATTCCAAAATCATTGTTTGGGCCTATATGAACCGCTGGGCTAGCAAAGCATTGATGGAAGGAAATTGGGAACGTATTGCCCGTGTTCACAATGGCGGTCCAAATGGATGGAAAAAAAAGGCGACAATACCCTATTGGGAAAAAATCAGCAAGGCATTAAATAAATCAGCAAGGCATTAAATATTGAATAAATATACAGGGGAAATAATATCCGTGACTAGCAAGAGCAAACGCATAGGTGATGAATTTGAAAATTGGACTGTAAAAAAATTACGTGAACTCGGACTTGACGCGGGGCGGACCTATCTAGCCGCTCAAGCTGGACGGGAAGTGCATGGTGATATACGTATTGGAAACATACTTAAGGCTGAATGTAAAAAATCAAAAAATGGTAGTGGATTCCGCATGTTGTATAAATGGATCAAAAATGTTGATTTCCTTTTTCTGCGTCAAACGCATCAAAAACCTATTGTAGCAATGACGTGGGATATGTTCGAAGATTTGGTGAAATTATATGTGGAAAAAATTAATGAAAATCAACTATAATATATCAGAGAAGGTCACCTGTAGCCATCAGGGTGACCCGCATTCCCCACTTGCCGGGAGCCGCAATAAACCTCCCATTCTCCAAATCGGCGGCTCCCGGTATTTTTTTGAAAAAAAATTATGATTAACCGGATTGTTATTCAAAATTTTCAATCTCACAAAAACACAGAACTGAATCTGTCTCCTGGTGTGAATGTAATCATAGGAAAATCAGATTCAGGAAAAACGGCTATTTACCGGGCTCTGTATTGGGTAACGTTTAATCATCCCCTCGGAGATGATTTCCGCTCTCACTGGAGCGGAAAGGGAGATGAAACCTCTGTGGAATTAGTATTCAATGAAGGCCACTGTATCAAACGTATCCGCTCCAATACTTGTAACCGGTATGAATGGACAAAAATCGATGATCAAATAAATCAGATATATGATGCCTTGGGTCAATCGGTGCCCAAAAATATACAAGAAATTATCAATTTGGAAGCAATCAATTTTTCCTCTCAATTGGATCCGCCATTTCTAATTTCCAAAAGTTCAGCAGAAGCAGGCCGGTATCTGAACGACATTATTGGCCTGGACGTGATTGATCAAACAATATCTCATTTGAATAAAGTTGAATTTAAAGAACGGAACACAATCAATGGTTTGGAAAGGCAAATTGGATCAATTCACGCGCAACTAGATAAATATGAGGGGTTGGATGAATTGATCCGCCTAGATGAAAAAATAGAAAAGAAACAGATCTGGTTGAATGGACAAAAGAAAAAAATAAATCAACTCAAATCTCTATTGAATGAAATACAATCCATACAAAAACGTATAGACACGTTGAAACAGTTGATCAATTTATCCGATGATTTGAAACAAATAGATCAGACAGCAGAAGTGTTTGAAACCCAAATCAAAAATCAGGATCATTTAATTGAATTGACATCCGAAGTGGAAAAAATACAGAAAAAAATTCAAAATACAAAACAACTCTTGAAAAAAGAGGAAAATAAATTCAAAACCCTAATGCCGGAGGTATGTCCATTATGTGGAATGAATTCAAAAAAAATATGACTATGAAACATCCCGATTTGATCCTGGTTGGTGATCTACACTTGCGGGAAAATACGCCCTTTTGTCGCAAGGATAATTTCATTGAAACGTCATGCGAAAAACTAGCCTGGTTGAAAAATATTCAATCATATCATAACAACCCTTTGATTCTATTTCCTGGGGATATTTTCCATTCTCACAAACCCTCCTTTTATTTGCTCAATTTGATTTTTGAATGTTTCCCCATTTATTCTGTTATTATCCCTGGAAATCATGATTTGCCATTTCATAATTTGAATTTGTATCTCAAATCAGGATTATCTATTTTGGAACATTTTCTGAATCATTGGAACCGGTCCATCATTAGTGTCGCTACCAAACCTACCCGTATTGTTGAATGTGGAGGAGACGTTTTGTTGACCTTATTACCTTTTGGATCAGAGCCAAAAGATTTTGAATCAATTGAAATCAAGGGAAAAATGACTCTCCAAAATGGATACAAAGAGGTTTTGTTAATTCATGAATACGTATTTGAACCAGACAGGCCTCCCTTTCCGGGCTGTGATTATATTGATGCAAATCAACTCCTGGATAAATATCCAGGCATGGATCTGATCGTCGCAGGAGACAATCATATGCCTGTTTATTTTGAAAGGGAAGGGAGGAAGGTGATTTGCCCGGGTAGTTTCACGCGTCAAACGTTCGATCAATATGATTATCAACCTAAAATATGGTTTTGGTACAAAAAAACCAACCATATCGAGAGCATCGACATACCAATCAAACCTGCCGAGGATGTATTTCACAACCCAGATGATTCCCAAGTCGTTCGAGTGTTGGATACATTTAACGAGTTTCTGGAAGCCACAATGAACGCTACCGTCCACGAATATGATTTTTTTGAAATGCTCAAAAAATATATGTCTAGCAAAAAATTCAAAAACCAATATGACAAACGTGTGGCGGAGAAAATATTGGAGGCAATAACGGAAAATGACCCGCACTCGACATCTTATTGACATGATCCGGGAATCACGGGAACTGATCATCGAGCAGATACGCCGCGATGGAAAGACTAATGGAAAAATAGATTGTCTCATTTGTAAACATGGGAAAATTCGATATCAACTAGGTATGGACGGATGTTTGCGGGCGCAGTGCTCTACATCAGGATGTTCCAAATGGTTCGAGGTGAAAAATGAATGGAAAAAATCTGATTCAACAATTGACAGAAATAAAACAAAAAATGGAACAATTCCGGAATGATCTAGCATTCAGTCAAGGGCGCCTCGGTCAGATATTAGACACAATTGAAAAAGATTTTGGATTCAAGCCAGAAGGGGATATGGCTCAGAACGTTCTGAAACAAATGGAAAAGGAGGTTCAACAAACTGAAACAAAATTAAATTCGATGATTAAACGGTTTGAAACCCGGTTCCGCGCTTTGGAGAAAAAACTCAATGAATGAAACTCTTCAGAAATATTTCAATCAAAGGGATCTGCTCCGCAGTCAACTAAAGGCTGCGGAGCAGGAATTGGAATACACAAAACAGGAATTGGAATATACTCTCCAGGCCCGTGAACTGGTACGGAATGTTGCGTCACAATTTCAAAGGGATTTTCAAACTCATCTCTCATCAATGGTATCAAAAGCAATGCGGGCTGTATTTCCCGATCCCTATCAGCTTTGTGTGGAATTTGTTCAAAGGCGTGGCAAAATGGATGCTGACATATCGTTTATTAGGGATGGGGAAAAAATTGATCCTATGGCTGGTTCTGGTGGCGGAGCAGTGGACGTAGCCGCCTTCGCGCTTCAGCTAGCCCTTTGGTCAATCAAAAAGCATAAAACCCGTTCAACATTGATTCTTGATGAGCCTCTGAAATGGTTGAAAGGAGAAGATTACCCGGCTCTGGGCGCAGAAATGATTGCCCAGATCAGCAAACAACTCGGCATTCAAATCATTATGATCAGTCATATACCCGAGTTGATCGGATCAGCGGACAAAATTTTCCTTGTTGAAAAAAAGGGAAACGTATCCCGTGTGGAGGAAATCCAATGAACGAAAACGATGCGGCTCAAATCATTGTATCACTAATTACACTGTTTATTTTTTTGATATTGTACTTGTTACCTTTTGTCATCGCGAATGCCCGTCATCATCATAATCAGGCCGCTATATTCCTGACCAACCTATTTTTTGGATGGACATTGCTTGGCTGGCTAATATGTTTTATTTGGGCTTTTAGCAACCCTCCATCAGTAATCATACGTGAAATTCATCACAAGGAAAATTGAAAAAATTTCATATGAAAGAATTGTTTATCATTCTCATATTCAGCATCATATTTGCTTTCATCTTCACAATGATGATCAATCGTATTTTTGGAGATGATGATGATGAATAAAAAATGTCCGCACGGAAAAAATGTATCCGTGCGGACTCAATGCAAGGAGAGAATCCGCCCGTGGATTCATTAATTCATTAAATATTATGACCGGGTGTCGTATACAAATTTGCGAATCAGATTGATCAGTGTAGAAAATATAGCGACACTGATCGCCTCCCATGCTCCAAAATCAACATTGTCGGAAAATACTTGGAGCCAATCAGCCAAAGCAGTTAATGCTGCTCCACCAATCACAATCAATGCGCCCTTGCCGATTTTTATCAAATCGTCACGGCTAAGTGAAAATGCCGGCGAACCCTCTGATGGATAGTAAACCCTGAGGCGCATATTCTGCGCACTGATTCCGCTCTTGTCATCCTTGTTTGATTTGTTGATATTGTCGTTCATGATAGTAACAGCCTTTCGTGTGTAAAATATGGGTCAAAAATTTATTTGACTCAGCTTACCAATGTTAAAATCACTATACAAATCAGCAGTATCAATGCCATCTCAATCATTGATTTTGTAATTATAGGATCGTTCGGAAATTGTTTCATGTTCCACCTTTCAAAAATGATCATTTATTTTGGTACATGAACCTGAAATTCTGAAATTATTTTCAAAATCGCAACAATAACGGCTGGTATACCTACCGCCAGTGAAACAATACGTGACCAGAATTTTATTTCCTGCCTCACCTCCTCAATACGGCTAGCTGTATTTATTCCATTTTTCTTGATTTCCCCGATACAATTTTCAATATACGACAGACGGTCCATAGTTTCTTGAATCCAACGAATGCCTTGTCGGTATGAATCACCATTACCAAAGGGACATTGATGAATAAATTTACCGCCAGAATTTCCATATTGTTTCTCTTGAAATTCTTTTTCATCAGTTTCTTTTTTTCTCATATCCATTTTCAATTATTCCATTGATGGACATTTTCCGTTTTCCAAAGACCAACCGATCAATCAATTATTCATCAATATAATTTACTGCAACATATCATTTTCCCTTTTCATTGTTTAATTTTGGATTTGTCCAATCATGGGCTTGATCCCATACTGTCACAGAATAAATCTGCGGTCCCTTTTCCATACGCATCAATTGTATAGTCAACAACCCTATACACAACGCCGCCGCTACCAATGGCGTAATTGGTACGTACGCCACCAGAGCCGCCAGGCCCGCAACAACCCAGGCCCATGGATATCCTACACCAACCAGATACGTAAGCGCCAGCACGCCAAGAACCAACTCACGCCGCACCGCCGGTACATTTTTGTTGATCCAACAGATAAGTACCAAATGAACGAACAACACCAAATAACTCATTCCACGTATTGGCGACAGTAACCAAACCGCCGGCACTGGCCAATACGGATACAGCCATGCCTGATAAATCCAACCGCCTACTAACACGCCTAGGCTCACAAATTCCACTACTATGCCTATCCAGTGGAACCTATTGGGAGTATCCTTGTTCAACGCCGCAAACAACGGAAATATCAATAAAAATGTCAATAATGGCCAGATTTTAATTAATGGGACCGATGATTCAAGTCCATCACGTTGGATAATCTGATCAATCAGAGTCAGCGGTTCTCCCGTATCCATCCGAACATATTGTACGATTCCCCAGATCATAGGTATCAGAAGCGCCGGCCAGGACCGCCGCGAGCCGTACAGAATACAAACCGCCAGTACCAAACCAAGTACAAATGTTCCCCGTGGATTGAATGCACACGCCATGGTAAACACTATCGCCGCCACGTAATATTTTTTTCTCAAAATAAATAGAATCACAACGAATCCCAACGCGTGCGCCACCGCTGCTGGTGTCCCCGTCAAAGCCATAACTGGGCTCACATACGTGCACGGTAATATACGGTCATCTGCGAACGTTAATGCCGCGATACCTAATATGATCAGCAACGGATTTTTGATTTCCAAATCACGCCACAGAATCGATATTAGACAGCCTAATGCCAAGAGAGACAACACCGCGTGAAAAACAAATCCCGTGGCATAATTACGTATGTCCAAATGAAACCATCCCAAAAAATCATCCCATATCGAAGCCCGTGCCAGAAACGATTCATTCAGTTTTTGATTATTCTGTTCAAACGTCCATTCGACCAATTGCGCATAACCGGAATGTGGAAGGCCATGATACTTGACTTCCATGGTCAGCATTAGACTGATTAAGCAAAATATATAAAATGCCCATTGCTTCATTGCTTCACCTCCAAAATTGGTTCTTCTTTGACAGGTTCCTTGATAATCGGAATTGGTGCTGTCTTGCCAGTTATTACTTTCTTAATGACATTTTCGACATCTGCTTTTTCTTCGGGTGAGAGAGCATGTTCAAGGATTAAACCATAGTCCTCCAGCACGTCGGCCACCCGTTCTCGCACAAGTAAATCCTTCGCTTGGCGTTCGGCGGTAACGGTATTCTCCAGTTCTCTCTTTTGTTGCATCAAAATCTCGATATCCTGGTCCTTTGCCTTTAGCCTTTCTTGCACGGCCTGTAACTCGGCAATGATCGCATGAAACATCGTCCCGGAGATCACGTATCCCGCGGCTGTCTGATTAGCTTCCAAGAGAATTTGCGTCACCAAAGGCGGTTGGGCTTCCTGACTGGATGCAGAGTAACCAGCACATAGAATAAGCAGAAAACAAGTGA